>Ga0194125_10007239_pt1 | contig 16063 bp, 13 predicted proteins | sample TA2KigC250mmetaG_FD_148626 | JGI IMG/M metagenome (GOLD analysis project Ga0194125, IMG submission 148626) | Freshwater microbial communities from Lake Tanganyika, Tanzania - TA2015034 Kigoma Deep Cast 250m | ecosystem: Environmental > Aquatic > Freshwater > Lake | place: Tanzania: Lake... | reverse complement strand
TCATGGGCCCAACTGCTGCTCAAAAACTGACTGAGATACACCGACACGCTCTACGCTCTACGCTCCACGACTTTGATTGCGGCCATTTCACGTGGTGAGTATGGTCCCCGCATGAGTGATCCGAAGCACGAAGAACTAATGCGCCTGGTCCACCGGCAGCTTGAACTGATCGGGGAAGACCCGGATCGGGATGGGCTCAAGCGCACGCCATTGCGCGTCGCCAGAGCCTGGGAATTCCTGACGCAAGGCTATGGCAAAGATCCGAAAGCCATCTTGAACGGCGCGCTGTTCGCGGCCAAGTCCGACGAAATGGTCATCGTCAAGGACATCGATTTCTACAGCCTGTGCGAGCATCACCTGCTCCCTTTCTTCGGCAAATGCCACATTGCGTATTTGCCCACGGACCGGGTCATTGGACTCTCCAAACTCCCGCGCCTGGTGGAGGTGTTCGCCCGCCGTTTGCAGGTGCAGGAACGGATGACCCATGAAATCGCGGCGACGATCGAGGAATTGATCCAACCCCAAGGCGTCGGCGTGATCGTGGAAGGACAGCACCTCTGCATGATGATGCGCGGAGTCGAGAAACAAAACTCCTGCGCCATCACTTCGGCCATGCTCGGCCGCTTCCGGGACGACGCCCGGACGCGCGGGGAATTCCTGGACTTGATTCGCCACCGACGAAGCGGGCCGTGACCCCGTAAATGTTAGGCTTGCTAAAAGCGGTCTCCTGCCTAGATTAAGCGGCTCAAATTTTTGAAAGAATGAATCTTGACGCGCTGCGGGCTCTGCTCGCCATGGGAATGCCGCCTCCGGCCGACGGGAAACAACGCAACCCGGCGGGAGATATGGTGTACTCCATGGGCCTGCTGGTCATTTTCGGGCTGATGTTCTACGTGGTCCTGATTCGTCCCCAGCAGAAGAAAGCCCGAGAACATGCCGAATTGATGAAAGCGCTGCGCCCCGGCGACAAGATCCTGACCAGCGGCGGCATCCTCGGCGTCGTCATCAGCGTCAAAGACAAAAGCGTCTCGATCCGCTCCGCCGACACCAAATTGGAGATTCTGAAAAGCGCAGTCTCCGAGATTACCGAGAAAGCCGCCAGTTCCTCCGAGGCCTAACCTTCTGACTTCATGAGCCGAAATCTACTTGGAAGATTCCTGTTCCTCCTCTTCGTCCTCGCCTGGTCGTTGTGGGAGACTTATCCGCCGCAGGCCCGCAACCTGATCGACGTCTTCAACGAACAAGCCTCCAATCGCGACACCAATTTCACCGCCATCGTCCAGCAAGCGCAAAAGCTCCAGCAAGCCAACCCGCAGCGGACCTACGCGAATCTGGTGGAAGCCGTCGGCACGAACGATCTCACTCGTTATTTTCCGGGGATCAAGCTCAAGGACGAAGCGAATCCAAATCGCGCGATCCTGCTCCAGTTGCAGCGCAGCTCGGCCGGGCGGATCAAGCTGGGACTGGACTTGCAAGGCGGCACATCGCTCCTCGTCGCGCTGGACACGAGCAAATTGAACACGAACCAATTGAGCCAGGCGGATCAAAAAGAACTCGCGATTTCCCAGGCGCTCGAGGTCTTGCGCCGGCGGGTGGATCGGCTGGGTGTGACCGAACCCATCCTCACGCCCGTGGACGACGACCGGATCGAGATTCAGTTGCCGGGCCTGTCCGAAGCGGAAAAGGAAACGGCCCGCAACACCATCAAGAAAGTTGCCTTCCTCGAATTCCGGTTGGTGCATGAGCGCAGCTCCGAACAGCTTGCCTCTGGGTTGATTGATCCGGGGTATGAGGTGAAGACGATCAAACAGCGCACGGGACGCGCGGATCAGCAGGAGGTTCAACGCTACGTCGTCAAAAGGAAAGCCGAGCAAGGTTTGACCGGGAACTACATCGTCCGCGCCGGCGTGGAGCCGGACCCGCTCACGAACGAGCCTCACGTGACCATGAAGTTCAACAGCGAAGGCGCCATCTTGTTCGAGAAGATTACCACAGAAAATGTCGGCCGCCAGTTGGCCATCGTGCTCGATGGTGAACTTTACTCCGCTCCGGTGATTCGGGGTCCCATCGGCGGGGGCAATGCGGTCATTGAGGGCCGTTTCACGGTTAAGGAAGCTTACGAGCTGGCTTATGTCCTGGAGAATCCACTCCAGGTGCCCGTCAGCATCCTCCAGGAATACAGCGTCGAGCCGTCGCTGGGCAAAGACTCCATCGAGAGCGGGATTCGCGCTTCGCTGATCGGGACGATCCTGGTGTCGGCGTTCATGCTGGTCTATTACCTCTTTGCCGGCCTGGTCGCCAACGTCGCGCTCCTTCTGAACGTCATTATCCTGATTGGGGTCATGTGTTCGATCGACACAACCCTGACGCTGCCCGGCATTGCCGGCATCGTGCTCACCATCGGTATGGCGGTCGATGCCAACGTGCTCATCTTCGAGCGCATGCGCGAGGAATCCGCGGCAGGCAAATCCATCCGGGGCGCGCTGGCTGCGGGCTACGACAAAGCGTTTGGCACGATTCTCGATTCCAACCTGACCACGCTGATTTCTGCCATCATCTTGATCGCCCTTGGCTCCGGTCCGGTCAAAGGCTTTGGCGTCACCTTGACCATCGGCATCGCGGTCAGCATGTTTACCGCGCTGGTCGTGACGCGTCTCATCTTCGATTGGTTGCTCTCCAAAGGCTGGCTGAAATCCGTCCCGATGCTCCAGTTCGTCAAACAGACGCACTTTGATTTCTTGAAATGGGCCAAACCCGCTTTCATCGCTTCCTGGCTGTTGATCGCCGTGGGCATGGGCTCGGGCATTTACCGGGGACGCGACACGCTGGGGGTGGATTTCGCGGGCGGCGACCGGGTGACATTGTCGTTTGCCCAGAAGATTGAAGTGGAACAAATCCGCGGCGCCTTGAGCAAAGCCGGGATCAGCGAATCATTCATCCAGTATCAAAAGGATTTGTCCGGCCTCGAAGCCAGCGAGGTCGTCCAAATCACCACGCCCTTCGGAAAGGGAACGAATGTCGTCGATGCGCTCAACCAGAATTTCAATGACGCGAAGTTTGTAAAGAAGGGCGATTACAATGTCGGCCCGACCGTCGGCGCGAAGATCCTTCAAACCGCGCTGATCTCAACCGTCCTGGCGTTGTTCGGAATTCTGGCTTACGTGGCCTTCCGCTATGAATACTCTTTCGCGTTGGGCGCGGTCTTCGCCATCATCCATGACGTGTTCATGACGACCGGGTGGTTTTGTTTGACCGGGCGCGAATTCAGCGCGCCTATGGTCGCGGCCATTCTGACCATCATCGGTTTCTCCATCAACGACACCATCGTCATCTTCGACCGCATCCGCGAAGACTTGAAGCTGGGCATCCGCGGCACGTTCAAAGACGTGATCAACACGGCGGTCAACCAGACGCTGAGCCGGACGATCATCACCTCGGGAACGGTGCTTCTGGCTACGCTCTCACTCTATATCTTCGGCGGACCGGTCATCAATGATTTCGCTTTCACCTTCCTGGTGGGCATCCTGACGGGCACTTACTCGACGATCTACATTGCCAGCGCCTTCGTCCTCTGGTGGCACAAGGGAGAGCGTCCCACCATCGGCCCTGGCTCGCAGGTGGCCCTCGACGACACGACAGTGACCGCTCGGGCGTGATTCCGGGCGCATGCTTGCACTGGTCGAAATCACGGCGTGGCATTGGACGGGTTTTATCGTGGGGGTCCTGATCTTCGTCGCGCTCGATCTCTTCGTCTTTCATCGCGACACCCACGCAGTCACCTTTAAGGACGCGTTCTTCTGGACGACGGTTTGCTTCATCCTCGCGATGTTCTTCGGCGTCGCGCTGGTCCCGACGCGGGGCAAGGACGAAGCGATGGAATTCATCACCGGCTACATCATCGAGTTGTCGCTCTCGATGGACAATGTGTTTGTCATCGCCCTGATCTTCGCCTACTTCCGCGTGCCCGCCGAATACCAGCATCGCGTGCTGTTTTTCGGCTTCATCGACGCGCTCGTCATGCGCGGGACGATCATCGCGATCGGCACGAAGGTGGTGGAGAAATTCCATTTCATCCTCTACATCCTGGGCGCCTTTCTCGTTTACAGCGGGATCAAGATGATCTTTGCCAAAGAAGAAGGCGTTCACCCGGAGCGGAATCCGGTCATCCGGCTGGCGCAACGCTGGTTTCCGGTCACGACGCATTTTGACGGCGCCCATTTCTTCACCCGGCTCGACGGCCGCCGCGCCTTGACGCCGCTGGCGCTGGTGTTGCTCATGGTGGAGACGACGGATCTGGTGTTCGCGGTGGATTCGATCCCGGCCATTTTCGGAGTCACGACCAAGCCGTTCATCATTTTCACATCGAACATTTTCGCCATCCTGGGATTGCGTTCGCTCTACTTCGTGCTGGTCGGCGCCCTGGAGTATTTTCGCTATTTGAAAGCAGGCCTGGCCATTGTCCTGGTTTTCATTGGGGCCAAAATGGTGGGCGAAAAAGTCATTCACATCGCCACCGTGTGGTCTCTGGTGATCGTCGCCGGCATCATCATCATCTCGATTGTGGCGTCCATCCTCCGGGCCAAATGCGAGCCGCATCAACAACCGTGAGGCCGGGAAGAGCAGTTGAAGCCCGCGGTCCGAACGTTCCTGTTTTTCGGACACGCTCTGACGGAACACGCTCATGAAGCACCGCTGGACATTGGCGCCGCCTCAAGCCGCCCTTGCCGAGGTGCTGGTCCGGGCCTTGTCCATCTCACCCCTGCTGGCCCAATGCCTCTTGAACCGCGGCCTGAGCGCGCCCGAACCTTCCCGGCTTTTCCTTCAGCCGCGCCTCAAGAACTTGTCGGATCCATTTCTTTTGCCGGACATGGACCGTGCGGTCGATCGATTGGCGCGCGCCAGAGAGAACAACGAACCGGTCGTTATCTTCGGCGACTACGATGTGGATGGCGTCACTTCAGCCGCGCTGCTCCTGGAAGTTCTGGAGAAACTCGGCTGGCAGGTCCACTGTTATCTCCCGCACCGATTGGAGGAGGGTTACGGATTGAGCCAGGACGCCGTGGAGAATTGCCTGGCGAAATTCCCGACGTCGCTTTTGCTCGCAGTGGATTGCGGTTCCACCGCCATGGCGCCTATCGCGTGGCTGCGCGACCGAGGCATCGATGTCGTGGTGCTGGATCACCACCAAATCTCCCATCCGCCGCCCGCCGCCCGCGCGCTCGTCAATCCGCAGGTCCCGTCGAACCACGAATCGGATTTCACCGAACTTTGCTCGGTGGGGATCGCGTTCAAACTGGCGCACGCTCTGGTAAAACGCGGGCGGATCTTGGGTTGGCCCGCCGCAGCAGAATTCGATCTGCGCCCCTTGCTGGACTTGGTTGCGCTCGGAACCATCGCGGATATCGTGCCCTTGACCGGTGAAAATCGAATCCTGGTCTCCGCCGGACTCGAACGGCTCAATCGCACTCAACGGCCGGGTTTGCAGGCTTTGCGCGATGTCGCCCAGATCCGGGCGCCCATCGGCGTGTATGAAGTCGGCTTCCAACTGGCGCCTCGGCTGAACGCCGCCGGCCGGCTGGAAAATGCGCTTCAAGCTCTGGAACTCCTCCGCGCCTGCGACGCCAGCCTTGCCCCGAATTTGGCCCGTGAACTGGACGCCCAGAACCGCGAGCGCCAGAAGATCGAACGCGGCATTTTCGAGGAAGTGGTCGGCGCCGTTCGCGCCCGGTTCAATCCCCAGACAGATTACGTCGTGGTTGAAGGCGGATTGCTCTGGCACGTCGGCGTCGTGGGCATCGTCGCTTCCCGGGTGCTCCGCGAATTCTATCGGCCCACGATCATCGTCGGCGGCGAAGGGGACGAATGGCGCGGCTCCGGACGGAGCATCGAAGGGTTCGATCTCGCCGCGGCGTTGCGCGAATGCGACGATTTGTTGGTCCGGCACGGAGGCCACGCCATGGCCGCCGGACTGACCATTCATCCCGACAAAGTCGATGCCTTGCGCCGCCGGCTAAACGAGTTGGCTCAACGCACTCTGAATCCCGGCCTGTTGCAGCCGGCGCTACGCCTGGATGCGGAGGTTGCGCTTGCGGATGTGACCCTGGATCGCCTGGCGGAGTTGGAGCAACTGGAGCCCTTCGGCCAGGGTAATCCGCCGATTCAATTCGTCGCCCGCCGGCTCACCCAACAGCGCCCTTCCCAACGCGTGGGCAAAGAACAGCAGCATCTGAAAATGTGGGTCACGGACGGGACAGCCGTGCAGGAAGCCGTTTGCTGGAATTGCGCGAAAAGTTCCGAACCCGCCGGCCGATTCGATCTGGTGTTCGTGCCGCAGATCAACGATTTCAACGGCCGCTCCACTGTGCAACTGAAGATGCTGGATTGGGCCCCGGTTGATGGCTTGGATTACTCCGGTGGCAACACTTGAACCTGCTTGACGGTTGACAAAAGTCTGAACCCGCGCCGATGAACCATTCAGAACGTTTGATCCGAAGGCTCATTGGGTTCGCCGTTCACGCACGCGCCGGGCGATGTCCTCCAGATCCTGCTCCTTCCACTCCTCCGCTGTCTCCGCTGTGCCTTGATTACTGATTACTGAACACTGATCACTGATTCCTCTCGACACCCCGCCTCTACCTTCCAAGAATTCCAGCCATGATCTCCGCCATTCTCGTCGCGGCCGGCCAGAGCACCCGCATGGGCGCGGGTGTGGACAAGCTCTTCCTGGAAGTGGCCGGACGCCCTCTCGTGGCGCACACCTGGCAACGCCTTGATTCCAACCCGGACCTCAACGAGATCATCGTGGTCGTTCGCGATGGGATGCAACGCGCCTTTCAAGAGCTGGCCGGTCAATGCGGATTCAAGAAACGATTCCAGTTGGTCGCCGGCGGCAAGGAACGCCAGGATTCAGTCTGGAACGGCTTGCAGGCAGTTTCCTCCGACGCAGAAATCGTCGTGATCCAGGACGCTGCCCGGCCTTGCACGTCGCCCCAACTGATCGCGGACACGATCCAGGCCGCTCGCGAAGTCGGCGCCGCGGTCGCGGCCCAGCGCGTCACCGACACGATCAAGGAATCCGCCGGCGGCACGACGATCCAGCGCACCGTTGACCGCGCCCGCCTCTGGGCCGTTCAAACCCCGCAAACGTTCCGTGCCGAAGTGATCCGCCGCGCCCTGGCAGCCGTGCGGCAGAAAGGCCTTCTGATTACCGACGACACGGCGGCTTGCGAATTGATCGGGCAACCGGTCAAGCTGATTGAAAGCGCCGCGCCCAACCCGAAGGTCACGTCGCCTGCGGACTTGCCGTTGGTCGAGCTGCTTCTCTGAGGCGCCTTGGAAGGGGGGGGCTCTTCCGCTTCCCAAGCGGAGAGCCTGTGTTAGTTTCGGAACGTCCATCGGACCCACAGCTCACGCTTGGCTCTTCCATGCGCAGGAATCGGGCAAACAACTTGTCGTTCACATGGGCGGCCGTCAGCACACCTACGACTACAGCGTGGCCGTTTTTCAGGGTGGGGTCCCGCCCCTGTCCGACGACCCGCAGGTCATTATCGACTGATTGAGCAGGACGGGATTTCGTCCGTGCCCGAAATCTGTTCCGTACGGAACAGATTTCGGGTCGCAGCCAGCCCCGCGTTGTGGCGAAAAGCCCGGGGATCGAGAGGGAGCGCACGCCGCTGGTGCCGCTGGCGTGCGGTGTTCGGCGGCTCGCCAAACACTCGGACGTCGCAATTGTCTATCCCTGTTTGGCGAACGTAAAAACTCGACGCCAAAAGTCGTCGCCGGGCCGGCGTCGGCACGCCAGCGGCGCGCGCTCCCCAGCGGACTGAATTGCCTGGCTAAGCTCTTGGAGCGTTATCGACGGCCTGACGTGACAACGCCGCTTCGCGCTCGAGCAACGTCGGATGCGAATAGAAGAACCGGCTGTAGAGCGGGTGCGGCGTCAGATTGCTCAGGTTTTTCTCCGTGAGCCTCCGCAGCGCGCCCACGAGAAACTCCGGACCGCCCATGGCGGCGGCGGCGTAGGCATCCGCCTGGTATTCGTGGCGACGCGAAATGACGTTGGCCAGGGGCGAAAACCAAAAGGTGAGCAGCCCGCTCAACAACGCGAACAGGAGCAGAGCCGGCGCCAGGCTGCCGGGCTGAAAACCGAATACAGCGTAAAACCACGCTTGCTCCGCCAGCCACGCGAGAGCGTAAAAACCGAGTAAAAGCGCGACCGCGCTGAAGGCCAGCATCTTCGGGACGTGCCGCCTTTTCCAGTGACCGATCTCGTGGGCCAGCACGCTCTCCAGTTCCGGCTCGGTCAATTCCTGGATCAGCGTGTCAAACAGAACGATTTTTCGGAAGCGGCCGAACGCGGTGAAGAACGCGTTCGAGTGGCGGGAGCGTTTGCTGCCATCCATGACCTGGATGCCGGCGACGCGGAACCGAGCGCGTTCGGCCAGCGCGTGCAGACGGTCGCGCAAGCTGCCTGCCGAAAGCGGCGAGAATTTGTTGAACAACGGCAGAATGACGCTCGGAGCCAGCACGATCATGAGCAGTTGAAAGCCGAGCACGCTCGCCCAGGCCCACACCCACCACGCCGTCCCCGCCCACTCGACCAACTTCAAAATCAGAGCAAGCAATGGAACACCGAGAACGAGCGCGAGCAGCAACCCTTTCGCGCGGTCCGACCACCAGAGTTTTGGAGTCGTGGTGTTGAACCCGAAGCGCGCTTCGAGATGGAACTGCGCATACCAGTCGAACGGCAAACTGGTCAGACTCAGCGCCACACCCGCCGCAAAAACGAATCCCGCCATCGCCCAAACTGAGGTCCCAAAGGTATGGACGAAGAATTGGAATACCCAGGGCAGGCATCCGCTGAACAGCACGCCGAGAAGAATCAGCGCGCCGTACGCTTCTTCCACCTGGTTGAGCCGGCTCTTGGCGAGCGTGTACTCGACGGACCTGGAGTAGGTCGCTGCATCGAGACGGCCGCTGAAGGCTTCCGGGACGGCGCCGGCATGCTTCAGCACGTGGCTCTGATTCAGGCGTTCCAGCCAGAACTGCGCGGCCCACCGGGTCGCGATCAGGACCAAGACGATCAAGCTCGCCAACGATGTCGGATGCATAGAACGGGCGAGTATGTCCGGAAAGAATGAATTGCAGCAACTCGGGAAAATTCTCGCAGTTCGCGTCCACTCTTACTCCGGCCGCGATTCCAGGGCGACGCGCAGTGGCATGGGCCCGGTGGCGCGTATCCGGTAGAGACCGGTAGAGATAGTATTGATTTTCCTGCTGTGCAAGGGCACCGGACTTTGCTCAAACTGCCCGCCGACAACCCCAATCAGAAAGCGAGGCAACTATGACATTGCAACGATTCTCCATCGGAAAACAATCCCGCGGTCTCTTCGCCCTGACGCTCCTGGCCGCGGCGGCGGTCCACGCCCAGAACCTGCCCCTCGTCAGCGAGGTCGAGCCGCAGCCGTTCATGGCGCAAGTCCGGCGCTTGATCGAGGCGGCCGATTACCTGGGCTCGCCCTTTAGCGCGGCGGAAAAATCAGCGCTCGATCAAGCCATGCAGCGGGGCGATGCCGCCGCTTGCGAAAAGATTCAGGCGGTGCTCGACGCCCATTGCCTCTTCGGCGTGACGATCAATCCGGAGAACCGCGTGAAAGTCGCGCAAGGCCAGGCCCGGCCCGAACTGGTCGAGCAAGGGTGGCGGCAATTTCTCGTCAAAGTTCAGAATGACTCCGGGTCCACGGCGCCGCTCGTCGCCGTCAGCCCCAACGCAATCTCGCGGTTCGACTCCGGCTCAGCCCGCACGCCGTCGGACCTCGAATATCGCAAGCGCGGCGACACCTCACCCCGCCGCGACGCCGATCTCTGGCTCGATCTGCAGACCTTCGACAAACAGCCGCTCCGCCCGGCGTTGAGCGGGCTGACGCTGGAGTATCGCATCGTGCAACTCTTCAGCCGCGACGCCGGCAAGCGGGAAGCGAAGTTTTCCTTCAACATCGGCCAGGGCACCCAAGACATCGGCTTTCGCAACGAAGTGGATATCCTCTTCAACTGCCAGCCCGCGCGTGAAGTGAGGCTCCGTGTCCTCGACGAAAACAGCCAGCCGACGACGGCGTCGTTCCTCATTCGCGACCAGGCGCTGCGCGTTTATCCTTCGCAGGCAAAACGCCTTGCGCCCGATTTCGCGTTTCATCCGCAGGTCTATCGTGGCGATGGCGAAACCGTCAAACTGCCCGACGGCATTTACAACATCGAGTTTATGCGCGGGCCGGAATCGATTGTGCAAAAGCAGACGCTCGTCGTAGGCCGGACAACCAAGAGCGCGGCGTTCAAAGTCGAACGCTGGATTGATCCGTCCAAACTCGGCTGGTGGTCGGGCGATCATCACATTCACGCCGCCGGTTGCGCCCATTACACCAATCCCACCGAAGGGGTGCACGCACCGGACATGATCCGGCATTGTATGGGCGAAGATCTGAAGGTGGGAAGCAATTTGACCTGGGGGCCGTGTTTCGATTACCAGAAACAATTCTTCACCGGCAAGGACGACAAGGTTTCGCAATATCCTTACCTGCTGCGCTACGACATCGAAGTGTCCGGTTTCGGTTCGCATCAATCCGGACACCTCTGCTTGCTGCGGTTGAAGGAGGGAATGTATCCGGGCGGCGAGTCGAAGCACCACTGGCCCACGCTGGGCTTGAACACGCTGCGCTGGGCGAAGAAGCAAGGCGCCGTCACCGGCCCGGCGCATTCGGGCAGCGGGCTCAACGTGCCGTCCACCGAACTGCCGAATTATCTGATCCCGCGCTACGATGGGATTGGCGCGAATGAATTTGTGGTCGATGTGACGCACGAGGTTCCAGGGCCGGATGGCAAGCTGGTCCCGGCCGTGGATTTCACTTCGACCGTCGATACCAGCCCGTTTGCGGAATTGAACATGTGGTATCACGTGCTGAACTGCGGCTTCCGCCAGCGCATCAGCGGTGAGACGGATTTCCCGTGCATCTATGGCGAGCGCGTCGGCGTGGGCCGCAGTTACGCGAAGCTCGACGGCAAACTCGATTACGATCAGTGGTGCGAAAGCATCCGCCAGGGCCGCTGCTACGTGAGCGACGGGCGGAGCCATTTGCTGGAGTTCAAAGCCAACGCCGGCGCGACCGGTGTCGCAGTCGGTGAAAAGGGAAGCGAATTGCGCCTCGACCGGGCGGGGTCCGTGCGATTGGCGGCCAAAGTCGCGGCCCGGCTCGACGAACAGCCGAATCCCGAGGCCAATGTCCGACGTTTTCCGTGGCATCTCGAACGCGCCCGCATCGCCGGCACGCGTGAAGTCCCGATCGAAGTCGTCGTGAACGGCTATCCCGTGGCGAAGAAAAATATTGTGGCCGACGGCAAGATGCAGGACGTGACGTTCGACGTGAAGATCGAGCGCAGTAGTTGGGTGGCGCTGAGGGTTTTCCCGTCGTCGCACACGAACCCCATCTTCGTTCTCGTGGACGGCAAACCGATCCGCGCCTCCAAGCGCAGCGCCGAGTGGTGTTTGAAAGGCGTCGATCAATGCTGGTCGCAAAAAGAGCGCACCTACGACGCGGACGAAAAAGAAGACGCCCAGCTGGCTTACGAACATGCGCGGCAAGTGTATCGAAAGATTCTGGCCGAAACTGAGGTGGATTAATCGCGAACCACAAAACGGCCCACGAGACAGACAGCACACCGGCTGCGGCGAAAGCTTTGCCAAACGGTATATGACATGTATCCGCGTAATCCGTGTGATCCGCGGTTTGTTTGATTTCTGTTCCGCCGCGCTGTGGAGTCCGGCCCCGATCCATATCTGGGCAATCCTTCTGGCGCGCTCGGCCCCAGTCTGCAATGCCGGTGCGGGTGTTTGCCCTGCGCCCAGCTTCGCAGCGGCATCTATCTTCGAAACTGCAATCAAGCCTTTTTCAATGGCAGTGGATGACTTCAATCGTGACGGCAAGCCTGACTTGGTTATGGTCAACGCCGATGGTGGCGTCTCGGTGTTGCTGAGCAAAGGCGACGGAACTTTCAGCGCCGCCCTGAACTACTCGACTGGATCGCTTCCGAGGGGAGTTGCGGTGAGTGACTTCAACCGTGATGGAAAACCCGACCTGGCCGTGCCGAACACCGGGGGCGTCTCCGTACTTTTGGGTACCGGCGATGGCGCCTTCCAGGCCGCCTCCAACCACAGCACGGGTTCGCGTTCTCTGTTCGTGGCGGCGAGCGACTTCAACGGTGACGGCCAGCCCGACCTGGCTGTGGTAAACATAGGATCGTTCGTTCAAAGCAGCTTCACATACACCAACGCCAGTGTCTCAGCACTGTTGGGCAAAAGCGATGGCACCTTCCAGACCGCCGTCAACTACAGCGTGGGAATGAGTCCTGAAGCCGTAGCGGTGGGGGACTTCAACGACGACGGCAAGCCGGACCTGGCGGTGGCCAACGCTGGCCGCCACGACCAATTCAGCGATACCAATATCGGCAGCAGTGTCTCGGTGCTCTTCGGCAAAGGCGATGGCAGCTTCCAGTCCGCCGTCAACTATAGCGCGGAACAGGCGCTTCGTTTCGTTTCCGTTGCCGACTTCAATAAGGACGGCAAGCCCGACCTCGCCGTTATCACTAACAGCGGCGTGTCCCTGCTGTTGGGCCAGGGCGATGGCACGTTCCAGACTGCCTTCAATCTCGGCGCGGGAGGGTTGCTTTCCTCCGTCGGCTTGGGCGACTTCAACGGCGACGGCCGTTGATCGGCTATCTCGTCCTCGAAGCTATCCCGGCTGCCGTGGATATGCTGGGACATCGGCTTGTTCCAGTGAAGCACTTCGACTTGAAATAGCGAGCGCTCTGCCGTTTTCCGTCGCGATGCCCATCGGGATCGGAGCGTTCCCATGAACCCTTCTTCCGGACCGCGGCCTTTAGGCGCCTTTAGGCCGCTTCAACGCTGGACTCCAGAGCGGGGCCCCAAGCAGCCTAAAGGCTGCGGTCCGCGCAGTTTTCGGTTCATGGGTCGTGTGCGCGGTTCTGAAACCAAGTGAGCTTCCCATGAACACTTATGCGTCAGGATCCGATAGCGTGCCTCCGAGGCTCAGCGAAGTCCCGCCCAGGATCGCGTCATTCGATGCAAGGACCGGTGGCGGTTGGTTTGACGACGCTGCTGGGCTTTGGGCTCGGCGTCATCATGGTGCTGCATCGCTCGATCTGGCCGGCGGTGATTGCGCACGGGATGTTCGACGCGACGAGTCTGGCGCTGCTGCCAGGATGCTCAAACTTTCTTTAGCTTCCAGCGGCCGCGCTTGAATAATGCCGCGCACACAACGGCGTAGGTGGACCACGCGATGGTGATCGCGGTGAACACTCCGCCCGGTCCCCACCGAAACCAATGCGCCAACGCCGAGGCCAAAGGAAGCTGAAAGAGCCAGAAGCAAAAGAGATTGATCCACGTCGGTGTCCAGATATCGCCGGCGCCGTTGAACGCCTGCCCGAGCACCATGCCGTAAGCGTAGAAGAGAAATCCCAGGCTCACCGTCCGCAAGCATTTGACCCCGTGCGGCACGATCTGGCCGTCTTGCGTGAACGCGTCGATCAGCGGTTCGGCAAAGATCACAAATAACGTCCCGACCACGCCCAGAAACACCATGTTGCAGAAGCCCGCGTGCCACACGGACTCTTCGGCGCGTTCGGGTTTTCCTGCGCCCAGGTTCTGGCCCACCATCGTCGCCGCAGCGCTGCTCAGGCCCCACGACGGCAGCAAAGCGAAAATGACGATGCGGATCGCGATCGTATAGCCCGCCAGCGCGGCGCTGCCGAATCCCGACAGAATGCGGATCAACGCCAGCCAGCTTGTCATGCCGACGAGCATTTGAAACATGGCCGTCCCCGAAAGCCGGAGCAAATTTGCCATCGTCGGAAGCTCAACTCAATCCCATTGCCACCGTGTAGATGAGTGTGAGCATCGCCTCCGTCAACCCGACCGTTGCCACCGCTTCCGCGCCCAACCGCGAGACCCAGAAGATATCGACAATCGCAAAAAGCGATTCCATCGACATCTCCAGGATCATCGGGACAGCGAGCAACAGGATCGCGCGGCGGATCGGGACTTCCGTGAAGTCCTGCCGCGACCCGCGAAGAGCTTCTCGAACAGATGACCAAAAGTCGGACATGGCGCAAAGGGGTGGAAGGCTAGTCTGGTCTGGCGCCGGGCGGTTGGCGATAGCTTTGTGGTAGGAAAATGTGGCGCTTGCGGCGGCGCATGAGGCCCATTATCCTCCGCCCTATGAGCACAACTCCCGCCGCTGCCGCATCGCCCTGGCGCGGTTGATTTCATTATCGAGAAGCTTTGAATCAGTTGCTCGACAAAGCTCGCGCCGGTTCAAACGTATCGCGCCAGGAATTCGGTGACTTCCAAACGCCTCCGGGACTGGCGCGGGAGATTTGTGCGCTGCTGAGGCGGGAGGGAATCGACCCGCACATCGTTATCGAACCGACCTGTGGCCTCGGAGCCTTCCTGGTCGCGGCCGCCGAGGCATTTCCGGCCGCGCGAATTCTCGGCTTCGAAGTCAATGCCGATTATCTCGAAACGACGCAGCAGAGTTTGAAAAACGGCGGCGCAAGCAGCCGATTCGACCTGCGCGCGCAGGATTTCTTCACGCACAACTGGGACGCTGAGTGCAAATCTGTCGAAGGGTCGCTTTTGCTGTTGGGGAATCCGCCCTGGGTCACGAACGCCGCCGTCGCCCGCTTGAACGGAAGCAACTTACCCGTGAAGGAAAACTTCCTGGGCTTCCGCGGCCTCGAAGCGCGCACGGGAAAATCGAACTTCGACATCTCGGAATGGATGCTCATTCGATTGTTGCGAGCGCTCGACGGCCGAAAGGCCGCCATCGCGATGTTGTGCAAGACAGCCACGGCGCGGAAGGTCTTGCGGTACGCCTGGCAAAATGACGGACGCGTGGCGAGCGCCTCGCTTTATCGCATCGATGCCACGGCGCACTTCAGCGCTTCCGTGGACGCTTGCCTGTTGCTGGCGCACATCGGCGCGCATGGCGCAACGGAGGCGGCGGTGTTTGACAGCCTGCAAGCGCGGACACCGTCCAGTCACCTGGGCCTCGTTGGAAAAGACCTGGTGGCCGACATCCGCGCCTACCGCCGCTTGCAGCATCTTGAGGGGCGCTGCCCGTACCAATGGCGGTCCGGGTTAAAGCACGATTGCGCTTCGGTCATGGAGCTTCGACCGAATCCCGACGGCACTTTCTCAAACAAGTTGAAGGAGCAAGTCAGTCTTGAACCGGACTGTGTGTATCCGCTGCTGAAGTGCACGGACCTTTCGAAGGGCAATGCCAACCCCACGCGATTCGTGTTGATGACGCAGAAGCGTGTCGGCGAAGATACGCGTGCGATAGCCCGGCACGCTCCGCGAACTTGGGAGTACCTCAACGCCCACGCCGATTATTTCCAGGCCCGGAAGAGTTCGATTTACAAAAACGGCGTGCCCTTCGCGATATTTGGCGTTGGTGATTACTCCTTTGCTCCCTGGAAAGTGGCCGTGTCGGGACTGCATCGTGAGCCGCGCTTTGTCTTGGTCGGGCCGCAAGAGGATCGTCCGGTCATGTTTGATGACACGTGTTACTTTCTTTCCTTTCCCCAGGAGAACGAAGCACGACTCGTCGCGCAGATTCTGAACACGACGCAATGCCGGGAATTCCTGGCCTCCCTGATATTCCCGGACAGCAAACGGCCTGTCACGGTGGAGTTGCTGCGACGGCTCAATCTCCGCGCCATCGCCCAAGACGCTGGTCTGGCTGGCCTGTGGGAAACCATCCTTCCACAGATGACAATGCCCGGTGATCTGTTCCGTTCTTCCCTCTCTCTCGAGGGAATCTGAGTGACAAGATACGTCCGTTCCTCTCAGATTTGCGGACCGAGCGAAATCTTAGAGCGTGTCCGAAAATTGCGCGGGGTCCTGCGGCGAGGGATTTTGGCTGTGGCCAAGGCGGCGAGGTCCGAGCATCCCCAACGCGGGCTGTAAGGACCGAGCCAACGCAGGCCACGGACA
>Ga0194125_10007237_pt1 | contig 16066 bp, 14 predicted proteins | sample TA2KigC250mmetaG_FD_148626 | JGI IMG/M metagenome (GOLD analysis project Ga0194125, IMG submission 148626) | Freshwater microbial communities from Lake Tanganyika, Tanzania - TA2015034 Kigoma Deep Cast 250m | ecosystem: Environmental > Aquatic > Freshwater > Lake | place: Tanzania: Lake... | reverse complement strand
AAAAGCGAGATGGCCACCGGCTATACCACATTATATGGAGATATGGCTGGTGGGTTTGCCGTGATAAAGGATGTGCCCAAGACCCTGGTTTATGAACTTGCCAAGTATCGGAATTCAATAGCCGGCCATGAAGTCATTCCGTCCAGCGTTATAGATAAGGTACCATCGGCTGAGTTAAGGCCTGACCAGAAAGATATGGACAGCTTGCCACCATATGACCTGCTTGACCCCGTTTTAACGGCTTATGTCGAAGAAGATAAAAGTGTTGAGCAGGTAATTGGAATGGGTTTTGAGGCTGAGATAGTTAAACGGGCAGCTCGATTGGTTGATGCCAGTGAATATAAGCGGCGACAAGCGCCGCCTGGCATTAAGATAACACCAAGGGCCTTTGGTCGGGACAGAAGATTGCCAATTACAAACCGATTTCGGGGATGCTAGCGCGCTGAGAAGCTGCGGCTCAAAATACCCAGCCATTGGCAAAGCACGACAGTCTAGTTGAATTTTTACAAACCGACGGCCTCTCTGGGATAAGTGACGTGAGTACGCGCGCTTTGACGCGCTGCCTTCGCTCAGCAGGAGTGATGATGGGCATTCTGTTTTTGCACTGGAGATAGTATAATATGTGGTAATCTATGTAAGGCGTTGCCACAAAATATGATATCGAGTGCCAACTCTGATACAGAAAGAAAGATTTTATCCATCCTGAAAGTGTTGAGCGAGTTTTCCGACCCGTTAGGGTCAATCACCATCGCTCGGGAACTTGAAAAACGCGGGCTTTCACTTAGTGAGAGAGCCGTCAGATACCACCTGAAGATTACGGATGAGAGAGGTTATACACAGCCTCTGGGTATAGATGGACGGATGATTACTTCGCGAGGGCTTGAGGAGCTGCGAATAGCCTTGGCTCCAGACCAAATCGGTTTCATTCTAGAAAAGCTTGAGCTTTTAGCATTTCGTACTACGTTTAGCCCGGAGGGCCGAATTGGCCAAGTTCCCATAAATACGTCGCTCTTTAATAAAGAGGAATTCCCGAAAGCTGTGGAAGCTATGAAAGATGTGTTTAAAGCTGGGATATGTGTAAGCGAGCTGGTGGTGACAGCGACTGAAGGCCAGAAGCTCGGCGATGTGGTTATTCCAAGCGGCAAAGTTGGGCTGGCTACAGTCTGTGGTGTAGTCGTAAACGGAGTGCTGCTAAAACACGGAGTCCCGATGGAATCCAAGTTCGGAGGAGTACTTGAAATCAGGGATTCTAAGCCAAGACGTTTCGTGGCTATAATCAACTATAGCGGTACATCCTTAGACCCTTCTGAACAATATATTCGTGCTGGAATGACCGGCGTCAGCGAAGCCGCTAAAACCGGTAATGGCAGGATATTGGCCAATTTCCGAGAGATACCAGCACCAGCGAGGTCAATTGTGGAGGAGGTTATTACGCAGCTCAAAGCGGCTGGCATCAATGGTGTTTTTGCCCTGGGCAATATAAGCGAGCCGATTTGCCAAATCGCCGTTGGAATGAACCGGGTTGGTATGGTATTGCTGGGTGGGCTGAATCCGGTAGCCGCAGCAGTAGAGGCGGGAATTGAAGTTGAAAACGTCGCTGAAAGCGGCATGATTGACTTTCAGCAGTTAGTCAGTTTCTGGCAACTCTGAGTCCACTATCTGACAAAGCAAATTCGGGCGCTCGTCTCTATCGCTTCAACTAGGCACTAAAACATGACCAAATAGTCGTAGCTTTCGCACTGCAATGATGGAGTCGTCCCTAATGTCCTAAAATGTCGCCCTGTTGTTCTAGTTTCAACTGATTCACGCGAAGCCCCTCATTCTTATTGACCAATCGAACCCCCTAGTGTTAGAATTTTGAAAATCTTAGTACTGTTAGAGGAAGGAGGAAAAATATATGGCGTGGTATGTTTATCTGGCTTACTTCGTTGCTGGTATGTTTCTGGCCAATGGCGTACCCCACTTCGTTAACGGCATATCCGGCCGAAAGTTTCAAAGTCCGTTTGCCTCACCGCCTACTATCGGCGAGTCATCGGCGTTAGTGAATGTTATCTGGGGAATGGTGAATTTCATCATCGGCTTTGTGCTTATTAGAGGGGTGGGGAGTTTCCATTGTGGTTTCAACCTTGATGTCCTGATGGTTTTCCTGGGGGCTGTGATTATGTCGCTGGGCTTGGCTTGGTACTTTGCCCGCACGCGTAAGAGCTGATTGATGGGGTGTCTTCTAGTGTAGCCACGTCCCGCTTTGCGGGATAGCCTCGTTACGAAAAGCGACCCTAAAGGGTCGCAACTACATTTTGCTTTGGCAACTAGGCGGTGTAATCATGGAAAATGTGGCACAAGACAACAATGTTAGGATAACCAGACTTGGTCTGGGGCCCTTCGGAACCAATGCTTATATAATAGTCTGCCAGGCTACCGGGGATAGCTTAGTGGTGGACGCGCCTGGTGAAGCTGATAAAATCTTGAAGCAACTGGCAAACACCACCCCCAGATACATCGTCTTAACTCATAATCATATTGACCACATCGGAGCGCTTGATGAGTTAAAATCCAAGCTCAAAATCCCGTTAGCGGTTCATCCACTGGATGGTGTCAGGTTATCATCTCGTCCTGACATTGAGCTTCGGGATGGCGATGTGGTGGATGTAGGCTGGCTGAGGATTAAGGTAATGCATACACCGGGTCATACTTCGGGAAGTGTGTGTCTCCTATTGGGCAAATATCTGATATCAGGAGATACTATTTTCCCGGGTGGTCCAGGAAAGACCGGGACGCCCGATGACTTCAAGCAGATAGTGAAATCCTTAGAAACCAAAATTTTTGTCCTGCCTGATGATACCGCGGTATACCCCGGGCATGGTGATGCCACAGTATTAGGTAAGGAGAAAAAGGAATTTGCTATCTTCGTCTCGAAGCCCCATGACCCGAACCTGTGCGGGGATGTTCTCTGGTTGTCATCATAAGTGGCTTACCACCATATTTCGACGCGGTGAAAAGCCTCTGCCAATGCGAAACCTTTCCCTTCGGCAAGCTGCTCGTATCTTTGTTTCAGCAGGTCATCCCATTCTCGGGGGAAGTGACCCACTTGGCTGTGATGGCAGTGTAAGGCTGCCATCTTTATCTCAAAGGTATCGGTGATATCAGTGAAGTAGTTCGGCTCTTCAGCACCCCACAGAAGGACCTCCTTAACCTTGTGTGGTTCCAGACCTTGTTCAACCAGGTCAGGATAGGCCCAGCGGTCACGGGCATAAGGGAAAATGGCGTCCAACACAACCCGCCCCGTAATTCGGTGGTCGCGGTGCCAGATGTAGCGTCTGTAGGGGTCACTGGTAGCCACGATTTCTGGGCGATACATCCTGATTAGGCGGACTATTTCCTTACGAAATTCTGGCGTGTCCTCCAGAGACTGGTCCTCATGGCGCAAGAAGATTACTTCCTTCAGTCCCAGTAACTTAGCAGCGGCTAGTTGCTCTTGTTCGCGAATCGCAGCCAATTTCTCAGGCTGCATTTGGGGGTTATTGCTGCCTTTGTTGCCGTTGGTGCATACCACATATATGACCTCTTTGCCTTGCTGAGTCCATTTGGCTACTGTACCGGCGATACCGTATTCAGCATCGTCAGCGTGGGGTGTAATCACCATTGCGTTGCATGTTTTTGTCATTTTTCCAGTCTCCCGAGGCCAAGGTAGTTGCATGAAATTGTATGATACTACCTGCCCTGATAAAATTGCAATCTGAAGAAGAATCTTGGTGGTGAGGTAAAGGTGATGAAATCGATTTCGAAGTAGTGCGAGGCTTTAGCCTCGCTGCGTTTTAACCAGAAGAACCAAAGATTCGGCTGGGTATAAAAGTGACCCTAAAGGGTCGCACTACATTAGAAATATATTATTCATTGGCACTTATAGATGAAATATAAATTCACCGTCAGGAGCTGCAACCCACAAGACCCGCGAGACCGTGTCGCCTACGAGCGGCTCAAGGAAGGGGCGGTTTTTGTCCATCTGTTGAACCGGCCTGGTTATCATGTAGACAAGAACCTTTTCTTTGCTGAAGCGGGTGGGGTGATTATTGGCTATGTCAATGTCCTGCCAGAGCTTGGTATCGGGCGTGTAATACTCGAGTACGGTGTCAGCCCCTCGTATAGTTTGGAGACCATACTTGAGAGACTTTTCCACCGCGCCTTGGGGCGGGTGGGGGGGTTGGGAGCCAGAGTTGCCCATGTGAACATTCTTGAGGTTGAGTCAGCACAGGGGGAGTTCTTATCAAATTTAGGATTCAGGGTAGTCCGCCGTTTCTATGAGATGAGGTTGGATGTTGCTAGGGTAAACCTTGAGGCTTTTGACCAGCGAGACCTGGTATATCGTCATCTTAGTGCTGGTGAAAATGAATTGCTTGCCCGGATTGAAAACCGTTGTTTTACAGGCACCTGGGGTTTCAATCCGAATACTGCTGAGTACATAGCCTGGGAGATAAGCACCAGAGGCGGCTGTCACGATGATGTGATTTTGGCTTCGAGTGATGATAAGCCCATCGGTTATTGCTGGACTGAGGCACAATGCGGTCGTGATTCATCTACTGGAAGGAGCAAAGGACGCATCTACATGATAGGTGTTGACCCCAACTACAGAAAAAGAGGTGTGGGCAGGAAGCTGCTTAAGACGGGTTTATTGCATCTTAAGAGCAAGGGGCGAGAAATCATTGACATAACCGTCGATAGCCAGAATGTTGCCGCAGTCGCCTTATACCACTCTCTCGGTTTTCAGACCTGGGCAGAGACTATATGGTATGAGAAAGTCATACGTTAGTCTATTTCGTGACTTCAGAAGTAACTGCAAAGGCGTTGTTTAATCTGCGAAACTCAAAGAGCTGACCCTGATATGCACGGTGGTATCGCCTGCTTGTCACTCTCCTTCCAAAAAAGTAGTCACGACCCTTTAGGGTCGTGCTCACGAGGCTAATGGTCATTGATAAAATATCGTTATAGCAACGTAATTCGAGCGGAGATTCTTCAGTCGCGTAGTTTACACCGAGCTAATAGGAGATTCTTCGCTACGCTCAGAATGACAGAAAAAGCGAAGTGCTCCGCTCAGAATGACAATTGCAGTAGTGTCACCCTGAGCGAAGGTGAAGGGTCTCATAGTTGCGTTTATGCAGTCAATATATATGGTTAAGTTAAATAGTCAATAGCCATAAGCCTCGTGGTTCTTGACGTTCCTATGGCACTGTGGACATAATATATCTATCAGACTCGATGGTCTGGACCCTAAAAGGTCAAGCTTATGAGTTATGGGTCGCACTACATTGAAAATTGAGTGGTGCTAAACAGCCCAGCGAAAGAAACAGCGTCTTAAGGGAGGTGGCAGATGAGAGATAAAGAGAAAGTAAAAAGGTCGCCAGTCAGTCGTTCAAGGGCAGGACGTGCATGCTCACCTAAACTCAGAAGTGGGCGTGGTGTTTCTCCCAGCCATGACAGCAGTTTGGGCATCCAGCCCGGAGGCGTGAGCCTCACCGGGATGCTTGAGACACTCAAGCCGCATGACCACTCATGTCTCATCTATGAATCGCGTGAAGAATGGCGTGCTGCTGTCGTGCCGTTCATAGCAATCGGGCTGAAGTACGGCGAGAAATGCATTTACATCGTTGACACCAGCACTGCCGATGAAATCCGCAAATATCTTGGTGAGGAAGGGATTGACGTGGCTTCAGCCGAGAAGTCGGGGCAGCTATCCATCCTGCACCAGACCGAGGCTTACACCAAAAAAGGTTCCTTTGACCCTGACAGGATGATTGCCCTGCTCATCTCGGAGACTGAAAAAGCGATTGCCGAAGGTTATCCAGCTCTCCGTGTTACTGGTGAGATGACCTGGGTGCTGCGCGGCCATCCCGGCTCGGAGAAGCTGCTGGAATATGAGGCAAAGCTTAACAGCGACTTCTTTCCTAAGTATCCCTGCCTTGCCATCTGTCAGTACGACCGCTGGAAGTTCGACCCTGAAATAATCAAGGGCATTGTTATGACTCACCCGCTTCTCATAATAAAAGGTAAGCAGGTTTATCACAACTTCTACTACATTCCACCCCAGGAATTCCTTAACGAGAAACGCGCTGAATTAGAGGTGACGCACTGGCTGAACAATCTTGAGCGTGAGCAGCGGGTACAGGAGATGCTGCGCCAGAGCGAGGAGAAGTATCGAACATTGACCGAGCAGTCTCTGATGGGGCTAGTTGTACTGCAAGATTTCCGCATCGTTTTCGCCAACGCTGCCTTTGCTGAAATCGCCAGATACAGTATTGATGAGCTACTGTCACTGCCGCCAGAAAAAGTGCAGGCGCTGGTGCACCCTGAAGACCAGGCGCTGGTTTGGGGGCGCTTTCGTGACCGCTTGGCGGGCAAAACGGTGCCTCCCCGGTATGAATATCGCGGTATTCGAAAGGACAGGTCGGTGTGCTGGCTGGAAATGCATGCTACCCGCATCGAGTACGGTGGGAAACCTGCTATCCAAGGGGCCATCATAGACATCACCGAGCGCAAGCGGGCGGAGGAGATGCTGCAGGAGAGCGAAAGAAAATACCACGGCCTGTTCGATAACGCTAATGAGGCTATCTACCTGATTGAGCCTTATACCGCCCGCATTATTGACTGCAATAGGAAGGCTGCTGAGATGGATGGTTATGGCGTTGAGGAACTAAAAACCATGAGTGCAATGGACCTTCACCCCCCGGAAGAACGCCCGCAAGTGCTAGATAAATTCCGGCAGATTCGCAAGATGGGGGGAGTGGCAGGGATAATGGGCCTACATCACCAGCGCAAAGATGGAACTCTAATTGATATCGAAGCCAATTCAGCTATGCTTGAGATTGGTGGGAGGATGTTTAATCTGAGCATTGTCCGAGATGTCACCCAGCGCAAGCGGGTGGAGGAGGCTCTGCGGCAGTCGGAGGAGAGATATCGAACCATACTGGAGGAAATGGAGGATAGCTATTTCGAGGTAGACCTCGCTGGCAATATCACCTTCGCCAATGATGCAGCGAGCCGAGCCTTGGGATATTCTAAAGAGGAGCTGATAGGAATGAACTATCGGGTTTTCTCTCATGAAAGCAACATTGAGGCTGATTTTCAAACCGCTAATAAGGTCTATCGGACGGGTGAGCCTGCGAAAGGAGTTCCTACGGTAGTTGTTCGAAAGGACGGGAGCATAATATTTACAGAACGCTCGGTTTTTCCTTTGCGGAATGAAAATGGCGAAATCATTGGTTTTCGCGGAATCGCCCGCGATATTACCGAGCGCAAGCGGGCGGAGGAGGCGCTGCGTGAATCAGAGGAGAGGTATCGCTCTTTAGTGGACAATGCTGCTGAAGGTATCTCCGTCGTTCAGGATGCCATAATTAAATTTTCCAATCGTAAATTGACTGAGATTACTGGCTATTCTATTGACGAGATGAGTTACATGCCTACCGAAAAGCTTATCCATCCAGAGGATCTGGATAGAGTCAGGAAATATCATGCTCAAAGAATGAAAGGCGGTAAAGCTCCATCCAGTTACTCTCTGAGAATTGTTGACAAAGAAGGTAATGTGAAATGGCTGGAGAGAAATGTCGCCGCAATTATCTGGGAGGACAAACCTGCTGGTCTGGTATTTGACACTGACATCACCGAGCGCAAGCAAATTGAGAGACTGTCATCGAAACTAATCAATAGTTCGCCCGTTGGCATCTACATAATCCAGGGCCGAAAGTTTAATCTTGTGAGCCCAACCTTCCAGAAAATTGTAGGCTACACTGAGAATGAATTATTAGCTATGGACCCTTTCAACCTTGTCCATCCTCAGGATCGCGAGATGGTCAGGGAAAATGCAGTGAAGATGCTGAAAGGAAAGCGTTCTTCCCCTTATGAATACAGGTATATCCGTAAAAGTGGTGAGGTGAGATGGGTTGACGAACAGGTCGTATCTATCGGGTACCAGGGCGATAGAGCCACGCTGGGGAACTTCATGGACATAACCGAGCGCAAAGTCAAGGAGGAAGAATACCAGACTATCATCAGCACCACCATAGATGGTTTTTGGCAAGCGGATATGCAGGGACACTTTTTAGACGTGAACGAAGCTTACTGCCAAATGTCCGGTTACACCCGCAACGAGCTTCTGAATATGGCAATTATGGATGTCGAGGCAATAGAGAAACCGGAGGAGACGACCAGCCGCATCCGAAAGATAAAGGAGGTTGGCTACGACCGCTTTGAAAGTCGGCACCGACGTAAGGATGGCAGGATTATTGACGTTGAGATAAGCGTCAACTATTTGCCAGTTGGTAATGGGCGAATGATTGTGTTCATTCGCGACATCACCGAGCGCAAGAAGGTAGAAGAAGAGAGGAAACAACTGGAGCAAAAGGCTCAAATTGCCAGCCGCCTGGCTTCTGTGGGCGAGATGACAGCCGGCGTCGCCCATGAGATAAATAATCCCCTCACCGGCGTCATCGGCTATGCCCAGTTGCTTATGGACCGGAAAGACGTCCCGTTTGACATCAGGAAAGATTTGGCAGCTATCAATGAGGGCGCTCAGCGCGTGGCTGGCATCGTGAAGCGGCTGCTGGCTTTCTCTCGCCAGACCAAGCCGGAGCGAAGATATGTTGATATTAACGAGCTTATAGAGAGCACCGTGGCACTGCGAGATTATCACCTGAAGGTCAACAATGTCAAGGTTACTATTAAGCTGTCTCCTGATGTGCCCGAAACCGTGGCTGACCCCGGCCAAATACAGCAGGTGCTGCTGAACCTCATCGTCAATGCCGAGACGGAGATGAAATTAGCTCATGGCAGGGGCAAGCTCACCATAACCACGGAAAAGAGCGATAACATCATCAAGATATCAGTCAAAGACGATGGCCGGGGGATAAAACCGGAAATAAAGGATAGAATCTTCGACCCGTTCTTCACCACCAGAGGGGTAGGTGAAGGCACTGGTCTGGGCTTGAGCCTGTGCTATGGCATAATAGCCGAACATAAGGGGAAAATATACGTTGAAAGCGAGCCGGGCAAAGGCGCAACCTTTATCGTGGAGTTGCCTGTAGTTACCGAAGCCGAACTGCCGAAGCCGGCTGAGCCGGTTGTTGATGAGTCTGAGAAGGTGACCAAAGCCAGGATACTGGTGGTGGATGATGAGCAGGTGGTTAGTGACCTGGTGAAACGGGTGCTAGGTGGTGAAGGTTACGAAGTAGATACTGCAGATAATGCTGGTGATGCCCTAAAGATGATTGAAAGCCAGAGATACAGCCTCATCCTGCTGGATATCAAGATGCCGGGCATGGATGGCGCTGAATTATACGGGCGTATTCAAAAGATGGCCAAGTCATTAGCCCAGAGAGTGGTGTTCATCACCGGCGATATTGTGGGTGCGGCTACGGAGAAGTTCCTCTCGGAGACCAAAGTTGCCCGTATTGACAAGCCGTTTACTGCTGATCAGTTGAGGAGAGAAGTAAAGCGCGCCTTGAGCGGAGGTCGGTAGTGCGATCCTTTATCCCGACTAGTCGGGATAAAGGGTCGCACTACATTGGTGGATGGAAAAGACACATGTAGTGCGAGGCTTTAGCCTCGCCCGGGTGGCTAGGCGACCCTATGAGATTGTCACGCCCCCCGATAAATCGAGGCCCGCAAATGATGGGGACTGTTCTACCGTATGCCGATTTCTCGGGAGATGACGAGCTGCTGAATTTCCGAAGTCCCTTCGGTTATGGTTGACATTCGGGAATCGCGGAAATAGCGCTGGACTACGGACTCTTCCATTAACCCATAGCCGCCGTGGATTTGCATGGCTTCCATGGTTACGCGCGTTGACACTTCACTGGCGAAGAGCTTGGCCATAGCTGCTTCTTTAACATGCGGCTTGTTCTGGTCATAGAGCCAGGCGGCGTAGTATATCAGCCAGCGGGCTGCCTCTATATCCATAGCCATTCGTGCCAGCTTGAAGGCATTCGCCTGAAATTTGGCGATGGGCTGTCCGAATTGCACTCTCTCCTGTGCGTATTTGAGGGAAGCATCATAAGCCGCTCTAGCTAGGCCTAAACTTCGGGAGGCATGAGAAATCCTGCCGCCGGTTAGCGATTCCATCAAATAGGGAAAGCCCTTGCCTTCTTCACCGATGAGGTTTTCCTCGGGCACGGCGCAGTCTTCAAAAGCCAGTTCAGCTATTTCGCTGGAACGAGCGCAAAACTTGTGGAGCTTGGAACGGCTGAATCCGGGGGTACCCGTTTCCACGATAAACAGACTGACTCCACCTCGAGAGCCTTTGCTCTTGTCAGTATAGGCGGCAGCCGTGACGAAATCGCAGATGTTTCCGTTGGTGATGAAGGTCTTGGTGCCGTTGAGGATATATTTGCCGTTCTTTTTGGTGGCGGTCGTCTCTATAGCTGCGGCATCGGAGCCAGCGTTGGGCTCGGTAAGCCCGAAAGCGGCGATTTTTTGCCCTTTAATGGCTGGCACCAGGTATTTTTGCTTTTGGTTTTCTGTGCCCCGTGTATAAATGGCTGTGGTACCAATTCCACTTTGAACCATGATGCCAGCAGCTATACCGACGCTATGATAGGCTACCTCATCGATGGCAATACAGTCACCTATCTTTCCTATCCCGGCACCACCGTACTCAGCAGGATATCTGACACATAGGTAGCCAAGTGCACCCATCTTGGGAAATAGCTGGATGGGGAAAGTTGATGTTTTCTCGGCTTCTTCCACCAGCGGTGCAATTTCCTTCTCGGCAAAGTTGTGTATGGCATCTTTGAACATTTTCTGCTCCTCGGTAAGCTCAAAGTCCATTATTGTTTATGCCTCCTTTGTTTGAAAGTAAGGGGTTAAACCTTTAATATTGTATAGTAAATTCCTGCAAGTTAAAATACGCAGGCACATAGGGAGCGTTTATGGATTATTTGTTTTCAATGTAGTGTGACCCTTTAGGGTCTCCTGGGGGATTTGAGCGAGGCTAAAGCCTCGCACTACATTGGGAAACAGTCTCATGTGGCAGGTGCAGTATGGAAATAATACCGGCTGTTGATATAAAAGGCGGCAAATGCGTCAGGCTGTATCAGGGTGATTACCGCCGGGAAACGGTTTTCTCTGAAGACCCGGTGGCTGTGGCTCTGGAGTGGCAGTCTCAAGGGGCAAAGCGGCTTCATCTGGTTGACTTGGATGGAGCTGCCGACGGGGGACCGCGTAATAGGGCGATTGTTGAAACCATAGTGAAACGAATAGGCATACCCGTTCAGCTCGGTGGTGGCATCAGGGATGAAGCCAGTGTGGTCAAGCTGCTGGCTATTGGAGTAGGTCGAGTCATTCTGGGGACAGTGGCGGTAGAGAATTCGGAGATGGTTCAGCGATTATGCCAGAAGTACGGTGAGGCTATAGTCGTTGGTATTGATGCTCGAGATGGGCGTGTAGCTATTCACGGCTGGCAGAAAGGTACGGAAATTGCGGCTTTGGAATTAGGCCGGAAGATGGCAACTCTGGGGGTAAGGCGAATTATTTATACTGATATAAAGCGGGATGGTACGTTGACTGAACCTGGTTTTAAGGCGATAGCTGAAATGGTCAAAGGTGTCAATTTGCCTATCATCGCCGCCGGTGGTATTTCAGCATTAAGCCATTTAAGAAAACTTGGGGAACTGGGGGTTGAGGGGGCTATCGTGGGCAGGGCGCTTTATACCGGCGATATAAACTTGAAGGAGGCATTAGCCCTTGAGCTGTGAGGTTTCACCCTTTGTAAGGCGGACAGACCTGAAGGTCTGTCCCTACGGGTGGAGGAGGGAAAATGTAGGGACAGGTCTTTAGACCTGTCCGACAGGTAAAAAGAATGTCACTTCAAAGAATAAAGGAACTTCAGGACAGAATGGCAGGTGGGGGCATAGATGCTGGTGTCATTCTCTATTCGCGTGACCTTTTGTATTATGCCGGCACTGTTCAGCCTTGTGTCCTGCTGGTAACTCCGAAAGACTTTCACCTGTTTGTGCGGCGAGGTTATGATTTCGTTATCAATGAAACCTGGCTGGACAAGGGTAAGTTAAGCAACGAAAGCCGGTTGGAGGCGGTTTCTGGTGAGTTGAAGAAGTGGAAGGTAACAGAGGGCTCAGTGGGTCTGGAATTGGATGCTATATCGGCTGAGACTTACTTGAAATGGCGGGAGTTACTGCCAGGTTTTAATATCGTGAATGTATCGCCGCTCATCCTGGAGCAAAGGAAGAGGAAGGAGCCAGGGGAGATTTCAGTCATCCGTGAAGCTTGTGGCGTAATAGACGCTGGTCATAAGCAGGCTCTCGAAGTCCTTAAAGGAGGCATAACGGAGCTGGAATTGTCTGCTGCTGTAGAAAATGCTCACCGTCGGGCGGGGCATGAAGGTCTCACCTTCATTCGGCGGCCTGACTTCTCAATGGGCCGGGGACCGGTTGGCTCCGGTGCCAGCCTGTACAAGGTCAGCGGCCTCGTCTATTCGCTAACTGGCACCGGGTTGAGTGCTTCTATGCCGGTGGGAGCTTCTTTAGAAAGGATTAAAAAAGGCGAGCCGGTTGTAGTTGACATACCAGTGCTATATCATGGTTACCATGCCGACCAATCTCGTACTTATGTCATCGGCAAGGCGAACCCTGAGATACGCTCCCTGTTTTACAGCTTGAGAGATATCTGTGATTACGTTATTTCCCATTTGGCTGAGGGTGTGAAGTGCAGCGAAATCTACAAATTGGCATGGCAGCGGGCGTGGGAACTGGGAGTGGTGGATTACTTCCAAGGTCTGGGCAATGGGAGGAGTTCGAACTTCGTAGCTCATGGTATAGGTCTGGAGATTAATGAGCCACCGATAGTGAACGAGGGCAATCATTCTACCATTCATACCGGCTATGTTCTGGCTTTGGATGTACATATGATGCATCCCGACCATGGCGCTGTGAAGCTGGAAGACACGGTGCTGATTACGGACCATGGGGCAGAAGTCCTTAACATCAGCCCCAGGGAGCTTTTTGAGGTCGAGCCTTAACGATTTTCAAGGAAACTTAAAAGATAGACTGAAGGTCTGTCTCTTAAGTCATCCTGAGCGAAGCGAAGGATATCTAAGGCCGGAAGGTCAGATTCTTCGTCGCTCCGCTCCTCAGAATGACAGGGACAGGTCTTTAGACCTGTCCGAAGGCGGTGTGCAATGTTAAAGTTTGATGATAGAGGTTTAATACCGGTCATAATTCAAGATGCGGATAGTGGTGAAGTGCTGATGTTGGGTTACGCCGATAAGGAAGCCTTGCGGCGGACTCTGGACAATGGTGAGGTCTGGTTCTACAGTCGCAGCCGGCAGGAATTATGGCATAAAGGAGCTACCTCGGGTAGCATTTTGAAGGTGCAGTCCCTGGCCAAGGACTGTGATAGCGATGCCATCCTGATTCGAGCCAAACCGGCAGGCCCAGTGTGCCACACCGGTAATCAGAGCTGTTTCTTTCAGAAACTAGACAAGCAAGATTTAGAATAGACTTCATACAAAACATGTAGTGCGAGGCTTCAGCCTCGCCCCAAAGCCCCAAACCCCACCCGAGGCGACCTTAAAAGGTCGCACTACATTGGTGGGGTAACTGGCGACACTGAAGGGTCGCAGCTACATTGTTGGGCAACACTACTGTCTGTTTCGATGACTCTATTCAGCGCCGATATGGCTGTCTCCAATTGGCTGTCGTTCGGCTCTCCCGTGGTCATGGATTGCAATAGGAGACCTGGGACGAGAAGACTGCGTACTATTGGATTTCGGTTGTGGGTTGCGCCGAAGCGGACGAATTCATAGCCGATGGCAGCGATGACCGGGATGAGAACGATACGGGACAGGATGCTCAGTAGCAAGGGTGGGCGACCGAGCAGAGCGAAGATGAATATAGCGATAATCAGTACTGCCAGCAGGAAGCTGGTGCCACAACGGGCGTGGGAGGTAGAATAGGTTTTGACGTAACTTAGCTCTAAGGGCATTCCAGCTTCGTAAGCATTGACCGTTTTGTGTTCAGCACCGTGGTAAGCGAAGACCCTCTTTACATCGGGCATCAGGCTTATCAGTTTCAGATAGGCGATGAAGATGGCGATGCGGAAAGCACCTTCGATCAGATTGCTGACTAATGATGAGGCGATGTATGGGTCTACGAGGTAGCGGGTGAGCAGTAGTGGAGCAATGAAGAAAAGGGCTATGGCGAAGGCAACAGCGATAGCCAGGCTTCCCCATAGTGCTGCTGGGGATATGTCCTTTTTTTCTTCGGCTGCGGCAACCTGGGCGGAGTGAAGTAGGGCTTGAACACCGAGTACTAGAGTCTCGATGAGGATGATTATGCCCCTGATGATTGGGGTGTTCCTGAGGCGGCCTTTGTATAAATTGGCAAGGGGCTGGCTGGTTACTTCTATTTCACCATCGGGGCGGCGGACAGCGATGGCCACATTTTCCCGCCCCCGCATCATCACTCCTTCTATTACCGCTTGTCCCCCGTAGTGGAAAGGTTCCATTGCCGCTATTTTATCCCCTTTCTCCATATTTCCAAATCCCAAATTCGAATATCGAAATAATAAACAATGCCCAAAATTCAAATCTCAAAATCCAAAACAAATGATGTTTTGCTCATTGGTATTTTTGGTGTTGGATTTTTGTATGGTGTAGTGCGATGCTTGAGTCTCGCCTGAACCCCGCTTAGCGACCTTAAAAGGTCGCACTACATTTATGGGCAGAATCGATGAGGATGTAGTGCGAGGCTTTAGCCTCGCCTCTTTCCTGGCTAGTCGGTCATCTTGTAGCGGCGTTTGAAGCGTTCTACCCTGCCGGCGGTATCTACTATCTTCTGTTCGCCGGTGAAGAATGGGTGACACTTGCTACAAAGCTCTACTCTTAAAACCTTTCTGGTTGAGCCGGTAGTGAAAGTGTTGCCGCAGGAGCAAACTACCTTAGCATCAGTATGGTATTCGGGATGGATTTTGGCTTTCATTTTTTCTTCACTCAGCATAAACGCTGACTTTTCTCTTGTTCCTGGTTGTGGGCTCGTACTTGACTGTGCCGTTGATGAGAGCAAAAAGAGTGTGGTCTTTGCCTATACCGACGTTGTTGCCCGGGTGAATACGAGTCCCGCGCTGTCTCACCAGGATGGTGCCGGCATTAACCTGTTGACCATCGTACCTTTTCACACCCAGCCGTTTAGCTTTGCTATCACGTCCACAGCGTGTGCTACCGCCGCCCTTCTTGTGTGCCATTAACTTTTACCTCCAGTTGCAACCTTTTTCTTTCGAGGTTTCTTTGCTGCCACCGCCTCGCCCGGTTTCACGATCTGTTTAATTTCGAGTGTAGCATAAAGCTGCCGGTGTCCCTTCTTCCGGCGATACCGCACCTTTGGCTTATACTTGAAAACGATTACCTTCTCGCCCTTTCTTTCACCAAGGCAGGTGGCCACTACTTTAGCCCCATCAATGTTTGGCGTGCCGACGATGGTATCTTCCCCGTCGGCGATAAGCAGCACCCTGGAAAGCTCGACGTCCTCGCCCTCGGCAGCGGAGAGACGGTCGATATCTATCTTCTGTCCCGGGGCGACTTTATATTGCTTGCCGCCAGTTTCGACGATTGCATAAGTCTGTGCCATTTTCAAAAACGGAACTTAATTTACCAGATTGGGTATCTGAATGTCAAATTCACCCAGCCGATGCCCGATACGACGTCAAAAATATAGATGAAAATGCAAAGTGTTATGTATGGCTCTATAAGCCTCGCTAAAGTCCGAGCGAATCTGTAGACTTGCTCTTAAAATTGCTTTTTGGCTTTTGATTCGTCATTTTGCACTTTGATATTTGACTTTTAAATTTAAATCAGCCTCGTCCCAGAAGCCAGTTCTCTAGCAGGCTGTCCGAAAATAGAGGTTAAAGGCGGTAGTACAGGGAAGCTGGCTATAGTACAATAGAGAGGGTGTTTAAAAATCGATGATTAATCTGTCCAATCTTCCTCGGAGGTTTTCAAGATCGAGAAATTAATTCTTTAAATCAAGTTTTCATTATCAAACTCCTCAATTTGAGGATTTTAGCACCTTAA
>Ga0194125_10007233_pt1 | contig 16076 bp, 12 predicted proteins | sample TA2KigC250mmetaG_FD_148626 | JGI IMG/M metagenome (GOLD analysis project Ga0194125, IMG submission 148626) | Freshwater microbial communities from Lake Tanganyika, Tanzania - TA2015034 Kigoma Deep Cast 250m | ecosystem: Environmental > Aquatic > Freshwater > Lake | place: Tanzania: Lake... | reverse complement strand
GCAGTACTTGGTGCAGGATACATGGGAAGTGCAATTACGTATCCATTATCTGACAATGGAATAGAGACAAACCTTTGGGGTACTTGGCTTGATGATGATTTAATAAGAGGATCACTTGAAGGAGCCCATCCAAAATTGAAAAAACCGCTCCAGGATGGGGTTATTCCCATGTATAGTAATGACTTAAAAAGAGCAGTATCAGATGTTGATATTATATTCATTGCTGTAAACTCTGAAGGATTTATTCCAGTGTTTAAAATGCTTTTTGATACATTAGGTAACACAGGAGATAAAAATTACTATTTTTTTAAGCTTACAAAGGGACTTGTAAACTTTAATGGCAGAATAGTCAGGGCAAGCCAGGCTGTAAAGGAAATCTTTTATAAAAAATTTGGCAATAAAGAATTACTCTGGGCTACTGTTGGTGGACCTGTCAGAGCGCTTGATCTTGCACATAAAACAGTTTCTGCAACCATGTATGGAATATCTGAAGGAATATGCGGTGAAAAGATAAAAGAGATAATCTCCAGGCTTTCTACAGATTATTACAGGATTTTTACAAGTGATGATTTAACAGGTGTTGAGACATGCTCAACTTTTAAAAATATATATTCAATTGCTCCAGGGGTATGCGATGGATTATTTAAAGAAAAAAAGGAAGGTCTTTATCACAACACAGTTGCCTTCTTATTCAATCAGGCTTCAATTGAAATTTCAAAAGTTGTTTGTGCTGCAGGCGGGAAAAAAGAAACAGCATTTGACCTTGCAGGAGTTGGTGATCTTCATGTGACATCTGTAGCTGGCAGAAACAGAAGATTTGGAGAAATGGTTGGTAAAGGGATTGACCCTGATACTGCATTCAAAAAGATGTTTGAGGAAGGTGAATATGGTGAGGGCTATACAGCATTAAAACTTGCAATGCCCTGGCTTTCTAACTTTAATATTAATGTGAAGACTGAGCTGCCCCTGCTTGATACCTTACATAATATAATCTTTAAAAAAGCTGAACCTTATGATGAGCTAACTAGATTTATTAAAAATTTGGGTTCCTGATCGAGCAAGTATTAAGTAATTGTAAAATAATACTAAGTATTAATTAATAAATAAATAAGCACTAAATTATCACAGAATTTTAGATGCTAACAAATATTTAAATAAAAAATATTCTTTAATTTTGATATTATTTGATTTTATTAATTTATAAAATCCTTAAAATTTCAATGATTAAAGAGTTATTGAGATTTAATTAATATTTAAATGCTTAAAAGGAAAGGACTAATATGCCAATAGTAACAATAGAATTATTGGAAGGAAGAACTATAGAGCAAAAAAGAGAAATAGCAAAAAAAATAACTGATGTAATTACAAATGTAGTAAATGTAAAACCTGAGCTTGTTCTTGTAAATTTTTATGATTTAAAGAAAGAAAACCATGCAGTAGCAGGAGAGTTATTTATAGATAAGTAAATTACAAAACCTTTAAATACTTCTGGTACTTTTCATCCCAGTTACCGGTATTTTTAGGTATATAATTTTCTACCTTTGATGAATTAAGAGAGATCTGTCTTCCCTCTTCAATATTTTTTATTTCACCTGCAGCTTTTAACTGCATAAGTAAATTGCCAATTGAAGTTGTCTCAGTTGGACCTGCATTCACAGACAGTCCCGTTGCATCTGCGACCCACTGGCATAGGAGCTTATCCTTCGTTCCACCACCCACCATGTGAATGAAATCAAGTTTATTACCTGTTATATTTTTAAGTGTTATAAGATTGTGCTTTACTTTTAATGCCAGGCTTTCATAAATAACTCTGGCAACAGAACCAATACTGTCCGGAACTTTTTGACCTGTCCTGCCACAAAAATCCTTTATGGTTTTTGGCATGTCAGCCTGTGCAAGCACAAAATCAAGTGCATCAACATTTATAAATGATCCTGTTGGAGATGTATTAATTGCCATATTCATAATATCATCCCAGGAAATTTCATTTTTAACATCTTTTAACCATCTATCCCTTGACTGTTGAATTAACCACATACCAACAAAATTCTTAAATAACAGCATCTTTCCCTCAACCCCGGCTTCATTTGCAAATCCTGATTTATATACCTCAACACTGACAAGAGGTTTATCCATCTCAATAATTGTTACTCCCCAGGTTCCAATGCTTATAAAAACTTTATTTTTTGATTTGTCTACAACAGGAATGCCTGCAATTGCTGAAGGTGTGTCATGTGTGGCTGGTGCTATTACAGAAATAGAATTTACTGCCAGATCTTCACAAATGCTTTTTTGAAGCTTTCCAATTTTTGTTCCAGGTGGAACAATTTCACAGAAAATATCTCTTGGAAAATTTAACCTGTCTATAATTTTATATTCCCACTTTTTTTCAAAAGGACTGCACATAGCTGTGGTATGAGAATTTGTATATTCGTTTACAGTGTTGCCTGTAAGAAAATAATTAAAAAGGTCAGGCATCATAAGGAATTTATAGGCATTTACATATTCAGTAGCATTCTGTATTTTTAGTGAATAAAGGTTAAAAATGCTGTAATAAGAAATTGCTGGATTACCAGTTAAGTTAAAAAGTTCTTCCTGGGGTATAATACTAAACAGTTCATCACATATACTATTTCTTTTTGTATCTCTATAATGAATAGGATTGGAAATCAGCTTTCCATTCCTATCAATCAGTCCAAAATCCACTCCCCATGTATCAAGTCCCATTGAAGTAATATTTTTATATTTTTTAAAAGCTGCAGAAAGTCCAGATTTCAGTTCAGAAAATAATCTTAAAAAATCCCAGTACAGTGTTTCTGTAGCATAAACAGGAATATTGTCAAACCTGTGTATTATATCAAACTTAAACTTTTTACCATCAAAAATTGCAATAGAAGCTCTACCATTGCTTGCACCAAAATCAAAGACTAAAAAATTTTTCTTTACCACACTATTCCTTTCATGTTACTAACTGTTTTTGCTTATAAAAATAGTTTCATGTAAATATTTAAACATACAGGTTATCTTAATAAATTATTATTTTAAAAGGGGCTAATAAAAAAATAGTTTATATAATATAAAAATATGCAATCAGCTGCTTTTTTTTAACTGTCTGGCAACTTCTTCCACTATTTTTGTTATTACACTCTGGCTGATAAGAGAGTCTGTTTTTTCCTTATCATCTTTTTTTTGCTGTGTTCCAGCATAAACTGTTTCTCTACCAAATGCATCTTTATATACAAATCCTGGAACACATACTTCCTTTGATACATCAATAGTTGCAAAATCCTCTTTTGTAAATTTCTTGTGAATAGAAAAATCAGCCTTAGGGTCATTACCAAACATAATTTGCCTGAAAACCAGTATCTTTGCACAATTATTAGCTACTTCTGTATATACATATGCATCATTTAAAGTTTTACCTGCAGCAAAAGAACCATGAAATGGTATTCCACATATAAGTGCTGCAGATGGGTCAATTTCTCTTCTTTTTTTAAAATTCTCCACAACCTGCATTCCCTGCTCCTGTGAACCCGGGACAACTTCCTCAATATTTGTTATAGGCTGATCCCCAATTACTGCCCTTGTACCTTCTGAAATTGCTGGCAGGACCATATGAGCCGCACCAAATGCCATAAAATAAACAGGATGTGCATGTATTACCGCCCCGATATCAGAAAAGTTCTGGTAAATGTAGTAATGGCTTGTGGCTTCTCTTGATACATTTTCTACCTCGCCGATTATTGGAACTTTGCAGAGATCTGTTATAATTATTGAGTCTTCCTCTATATTCCACTGGTGCTCTGCTCCTGCGCGTCTTGGAGATATATAGATTTTGTCACCATCCCGAACAGAGATATTTCCTCCACTTGAATCAGTAAGCTCCCTGTCAAATAAAAGCTTACCAATCTCACATATTGATTTTCTTATATTTATTGTATTTACCATTTGTTTACTTAAATAAAAAAACTAAATTATTAAATTTACATTCTTTCTTAATTAATCTTACTTTCAAGTTTATCAGTATAAATAAAAACGCGATAATTTTCAATTTTATTTAAATCTTGAGAAGAAAATTTAAGAGGATAAAAAATACTCAGGTTTATTAATTGAACTTAAAGTAAATACCAATATAAAACTATATTGATAGAGCAAATCATATTATCATATTATCTGAAAGAATTAGATACCCTCGCACTAAAGTGCGCGGCACTTACTTAAATTCAAGCTTTTGATTGTCGTATATCCATTCACCCTCGCACTAAAGTGCGCGGCACTCTGCCCTTACGGGTTTTTAGATTATCCAAAGAAATAAAACATTTTTAAGGTTTTTAACCTATAATTTCTTTTTCCTCTCTATGACATATTCTTCAATATCTTTCATTGAACCTGAAAATTCATCCTTTGTAAATACAAATGATGTGTGATTAACAAAATCATCAATTGCAATTCCGTCTTCATCATAACCTGCCTTAAAAAATGGAATTTTAAGAAGTTTTTCCATAACGCCTGTCGGTACGGGTTCATCAATCTGGCTGTAGATATCTTTTGTTTTACAGATTTTCAAGAAATCATCAATAAGCTCGGGGTTCATTGTATAGACAAGATTTCCTCCAGCTACTTTCTCAAGATGATAAATATTGCCTTCTCCCGGTCCCGGTCTTGCCGAGCATAGAAGAAGCTTACTCTTATATCCATTTTTCGGGTTATTAATCAAATTATGGGCTTCCTTTGCTATTGCAATCCCTGCCCACCTTTTTAATTCTTCGGTAAGCTCTATCCCAACCGATTTTGCAGATTCTGCAAACTCCGGTCTTTCCTCAAATCTTCCTATCATAATTGTTATTACTGATCTCCACTGGGAGTAATCAACACCCCATGAACTCCCAATTTCATGACCCCTTTTTACTGCCCTGGCAACCTGCATTGCAGCAGGAACATGAAAAACAAGTGTTGAATTTGTAGGAATACCAATAGAAGTTAATATCTGAATCAGATATATGCCTTCCTTTGAACCAGGACACTTTACAATAATATTCGGTGAAAGCTTTTTAAGCTCAAGAGCCTGTCTTAACATCTCCTTTACATCAGTAACAAGCCTTGGGTCAACCTGAGCACTTACATAACCCATCTTATATTTTGATTTTTCAAATAAAGGCATGTAAAGCTTTGCACCTTTTTCAGTAATAGCTTTATAAACTTTCCATGCAAGCTGGTAATTGCTTTTTACAGGATTACCTTTGATTATCTCATCTATAATTGGGTTAACCTCTTCAGGGATTAAATCAAGCACTTTCTTTGTCAGTCTTGGATTTGTGGTAACACCACAAAAAAGTGTCTCAGCAGGATTCTTAACATCAAATAAAATTTTTAGCTGCTTTTCAAGCTCATCTTTCTCTTCCGCCGCTGCTTTTTCAACCATTTTTTTTGCCCACGCTTCAAATATAAGTGGAGATGAATCCCACCATAGTTCCATATCGTCTGATGATTCTGACAGGCGCTGCATTGCCGATTTTGAATATACTGCCATTTTATCCTCCTCTAAAGACTAAATAATGATAAAAGAACAATAAAATAATAAACAAACAATAATCTTTTAAAAAATATTTTTTCTATTTAAAAATTATTTAAGTTATAAACTAATAATTTAATTTAAATAAAATTCTTATTTTGAAAAACCAATCAACTGCAAAAAGTAAACTTTTTTATAAATTGAAAATTGAAAAAGAACCAGTTCTATTTAAAAATATACAAAATTTATCAAATAAATTTCAGGACCTACTTGCCCACTACTTCTTTTACTGCACTAATAATATTTTCTTTATGCGGTATTGAGGCCTGTTCAAGAATTGAATTATATGGTATTGGTGTATTTAAACCCGCAACAATTTTAACAGGACTGTCCAGCCAGTCAAAAGCCTTTTGAACAACCCTGGCACAGATATCAGATGCAACACTTCCTCTTTCGCAGGCTTCAGTTACAATTACAAGATGCCCTGTCTTTTTTACTGAATTAATAAGAGCTTCTTCATCAAGCGGAACTAAGGTTCTCGGGTCAAAAACTTCACAGTCAATTCCTTCTTTCTCAAGTTCTTTTGCTGCCTCAAGAGACTTATACACCATATTGGAATATGCAAAAATTGTAACATCACTGCCCTCTCTTTTTATATCTGCAACTCCAAATGGTATAAGGTACTCCTCTTCTGGAACTTCTCCTTTAAGAAGATATATCATTTTATGTTCAATAAAAAATACAACATTATCATCTCTCACGGCTGTTTTTAACAGCCCTTTGACATCGTATGGTGTTGATGGCATTACCACCTTAAGGCCAGGCACATGATAATACCATGACTCAAGGCTCTGCGAATGCTGTGCTGCAACTCCCCTTCCAGCACCGCCCTGCGTTCTTATTACCAGAGGGCACTTGAGATTATCTCCAGTCATATACCTTATTTTTGCAGCCTGATTAACTATCTGGTCCATTGCAAGTGTGGTAAAATCTATAAACATAATCTCTGCAATAGGTCTGTAGCCTGTAGCAGCAGCTCCAATTCCTGCACCAATAATTGCTGCTTCAGAAATTGGTGTATTTATAACTCTTTCAGGTCCATACATATCCAGAAGCCCCTTATAGGCTCTAAAAGCACCGCCATATTTTCCAATATCCTCGCCAATTAAAAATACTTTATCATCCCTGTTCATTTCCTCAATTACAGCCTCTTTTATCGCTTCCCTGTATTCAATTTCTCTCATGCAAATACCTTTCTTTTAAATCAACTTAACTTCTTCAAGGAATTTTTCAAGTTCCGGTTCAGGACTTTGCTCGGCATACCTGACAGAATCTTCAACAGCCTGCTTTATCTCAACTTCAATTTTTTCTATTTCTTTTTCACTTAATATTTTTTCCTCAACCAGTTTCTTTTTATAATTGGTTACGGGATCTTTTTCTGTTTTATAATACTCAACTTCTTCTTTATCCCTGTATTCTGCAGGATCATTTGGGTGATGTCCTCCAAATCTATATGTTTTTGCCTCTATTAATGATGGCCCCTCTCCTTTCCTTGCCCGTTTCACTGCTGTATCCACAGCTTTATAAACAGCTTCCGGATCACTTCCATCTATTATAACCCCCGGCATATCATAGGCAGAAGCCCTATTTGCTATATCCCTGCATGATACCGATTCACAGGAACTCATTGAAATTGCATACATGTTATTTTCACAAAGATACACAACAGGCAGCTTAAAAACTGCAGACATATTCAAGGATTCATGAAAAACTCCATTGTTTGCCGCACCATCACTGAAAAAACATATAACAACTTTGCCATTGCCTTCCATCTTACAGCTAAAACCTGCACCCACAGAAATTGGAATTCCACCTCCGACAATTCCATTTGCACCCAGCATTCCAAGTTCAGTATCGGCAATATGCATTGAACCGCCTCTGCCCTTGCAGTAACCCGTAACCTTACCTAAAAGCTCAGCCATCATCCTGTTTAAATCTGCTCCCTTGGCAATACTGTGCCCGTGTCCTCGGTGGGTAGAAACTATATAGTCAGACTTATCAATTGCCAGACATGCTCCAGCTGCTATCGCCTCTTCTCCAATATACGGGTGAAGATAACCCCATATCTTAGCAGTTTGATAAAGCTGGATAGTTTTTTCTTCAAACCGTCTTATTTTTATTATGGTTTTAAGCATTTCTTTTTTTAATTCTTTACTTATAGCTGTCATTTATCTCCTGTCTATACTATTTCAATGTTTATACTAATATTCAATATGATTTACAAACTAAAAATTTATATTCTTATAAATAAGTCCAATATGTAATTTCTTTGAATAAAAATTAACTTATAATTTAATGACCTAAAGCTGTATAAAGATTACATATAAATAACACACCCTATATAATAAATCCTTTACAATACACCCAGGTCAGACATTGTATAGAAACAGAAATACTATTTAACTTAATTAAAAATAATAGATATATTATATGCAATTTTTAGCAGTATTGCAATAAATTTCGAAAAAATTATCGTTTAATCTTACTGGTTTGAAAGTTTTAAAATTTTTTCTGCTGCTGTGTTGTCAGTTATCAATATATTTATATACTTCCCTCTTAGTGCACCGAGTATTGCTTCAGCCTTTTCTTTTCCTCCAGCAACTCCAACTGAATAGGGAACCTTAAGTAAAGTGTTTACCGGCATTGCAATCAATCTACCTTTTAAGCTTGAATCACAAATCCTGCCATTAATATTAAAAAAATGCGAGAATACATCCCCCACAGCATTATGCTCTTTTAAAGATTTAAAATCTATCTCATTTATATGACCTGTTTTTATAAGAGTAGAAACAATTTTAGGAAACATGGCACCAATTCCAACAAGAGCTATTGTAACCCTTTCAAAATACTCATATGTCTTTCTTATTGATTGCTCCTGGAGTAAAAGATTATACAGCTCTTTTGAATCCAGAATTGCCGGCGCATAAAGTAAATTTGGCTCAGTATTAAACTTTTTTGCCATCCTTCTTGTAACATCATGACAATTTAAATCTATTGAAAGCTGATGAGAGCCTCCTGTTATTTGAACAACTTCAACTTCTTTATTTATCTTTGAAGGCAGCTGGTTAACTACTTCATTTATAGTTGTTCCCCATGAAACTCCAATAACATCCTTATTTTTAATTATTTCCATTAAGAAGTTCGCTGCCGCATTTCCAAGCTTGGATTTTAACTCAATATCAGAAAGCCCGTAATTATCAACTACTATTGCACGCTTCAGGTTAAACAGTTTTTCAAGTTTATCTTCAAGAGTCGAAATATTTACAGTGGGGTCAATGATATTTATCTGCACAATACCGGAACTAATAGCTTTTTTAAGAATTCTATTTACCTGATATTTTGATATTTTAAGCTTTTCTGATATCTCTTCCTGGGTTAGATTATCTTTATAATAAAGATTCGAGACTTTAACCATTAATTTAATATTGTAGCTCATGGTTATTATTACTACTTTAAAATGATATTATTTTTTTCTAAAACATTTTTATAAAAAAACTCAGCGTATAAAAACCTATTTTTTTATTGATTATATTTTCTATATTTTATCAAGCTCATTAATTTTTTTAACCTTTTTTACAGTACCGCCTGTTCTTTCAATGTCAAGCCATACTTTCAAGATTTCCTGAGCAAGGCTCTTTCCAATAATCAGTGCCCCCATACAGAGTATCTGGCAATCATTGGATAGAATGGATCTCTGGGCGGAATAGATATCATGACAAACTGCTGCTCTTATTCCCTTAAATTTATTTGCACATATAGCCATTCCCAGCCCTGTGCCACAAACAAGAATTCCACGGTCAAAATTTCCATTCTGAACCTGGGGTACCAGACTGCTTGCAATGTCCGGATAGTCAACCGGCTCATATGTAAAAACACCAAAATCCTTATAATCAACATCCCTTGACTTTAAAACTTCAATAAGTGCATTTTTTAAATCAAGCGCATTTTCATCACAGCCAATTGCAATTTTCATCTTAAAACCTCCTTACAAAAATTAATTACCTGCATAGGCCTGTGTAATTAAAATGTTAACAGGTAAAAAGTTAACAGGTATATAGAATTTAGACTATATTACTCAAATTTAGTTGTTGATTTTAAACTTTTCCTGTAATGAAATCTTCAACATTGCGGGCAATTTTTGGACCCGTCAGGCCATAGTAATCTAAAACTTCATCATACTCCCCGACAACAGCAAAAATATCATTAATACCAATCATGCGTATTTTTACTGGATTTTCTCTGGAAAGAACATCAGCTACTGCACTTCCAAGACCATTTACTATCGTATGTTCCTCAACAGTTACAACTTTTTTAGTTTTTAAAGAGGAGCTTAAAATTAAATCTCTATCAACAGGTTTAATAGTTGAAATATTTATCACCTCGCACTCTATGCTCTTTTTCTCAAGTTTAGAAGATGCCTCAAGTACCTCATGCACCATGGAAGAACAGGTAATTACTGTTACATCGCTGCCCTTTTTTAAAATTTCACCTTTTCCGACTTTAAATTTATAATCGCTTGAATGGAGTCTTTTTATTTTCTGCCTGTGAATCCTGATATATACAGGACCTTCAATCTCGGCAGCTGCAAACACTGACTGATAATATTCAGGCCCATCACATGGTGAAATAATGGTCATATTAGGAAGCGAACGCATTATTGACACATCTTCAAGTATCACATGTGTGGGTCCAAGAGCACTTACAGAAAAACCGCAGTTATTTCCCATAATATTTACATTTAAATTTGTCTTGCAAACATCATCCCTTACCTGTTCAAAGCATCTGAATGTTATAAACGGAACATATGCAGCGATAAAAGGGATTTTTCCGCTTATTGCGAATCCTGCTGCTTCACCCATTGCATTCTGTTCCTGTATTCCAAACTCAAAATGGCGCTCGGGAAACTTTTTATTAAATTCTGCACCGCTTGCACCCAGGGAAGAATCACATGATATATATAAAACATCCCGGTTTTTTACACCAAGCTCAACAAGGGCTTCGGAAAATACTTTTCTTGGATCCTCAATAATTTCATCAACTGTATTTATTTTCTGATTTTTAACTTTATTAACCTTATTTATATCAGGCTTCATAACCTTAATAACCTTACCTTATTAATTATCTGCTTAAATTTTTACTTCCTTATTTATTTTTTATCTGATTCTTAAACCATATTATTATTTTCTTTTCCGCTTCATTCTTGTAGAAACTTAAAATCCCATCTCCAACCCATAATAATTCCTTCTTCAATACCTGTAAATAAAAACTTTCGTATATAAAAACTTTCTGACTCAACCCATTCAAATAATTCCTGTAACTCTGACACTTTTTAAACATTTCTTAACTCATTTAATCTTGCAGAATCAACAATGTTAACTGTTTCATCTATCTGGGAGCTCTCGCAGTGCCAGTGATGGTATTGAAATTTATCCTCTGCAAAAGATAACCCCTTGCATTTAATTGTATCTGCTATTATACAGGATGGTTTTTTTTCTAAAAATGGAACTGATGATAATGCAGAATAAATTTGACTGAAGTCATGACCATCAATAGTAATAACCTCCCAGCCAAATGCTTTAAACTTATCCTCAAACGGACTTGTATTCATTATATCAACAGTTCGCCCATTAACCTGAAGACCATTCCTGTCAACAATTGCAGTGATGTTGTCTATTTGATGGTGAGCTGAAGCCATTGCAGCTTCCCAGACACTGCCCTCCGCACATTCACCATCTCCAAGCATTACAAAAACCCTGTAATCTTTCCTGTCAAGTCTTGCAGTAAGAGCCATTGCATTTGCCACTGCAAGTCCGTGGCCAAGTGAACCTGTAGGAAACTCAACTCCAGGGAGAGCTTTCTCATCCGGGTGCATTGGAACTTTTGTATCAAGTGTATTATATGTCCATAAAACATCCTCCTCAAAATAACCCTGGTCAGCAAGAATAGTATAAAGTGCAAGACATTTATGGCCAGCTGATAAAATAAACCTGTCCCTATCAGACCATTTAGGATCTCGCGGATTGTGGCGCATAATTTTATTGTACAGAACTGTTATTATATCAATACTTGAAAAAGCACCTCCAATGTGGCCTTCCCCATATCGCATCATTTTAAGGATATTTTTTCTGCACCTGTATGACTTATCTATTAAAATTCTTACTTCTTCAGTGGTTAATTCTGCCATTTCTAATACTTCTCCCCATTTAAAACCAGGCTTATGTAAATTTTAATTTAAAAAAAACTGCTCATATCAGCCGTTTAAAATAACGGAACAGATAATATAAGTGGTATAATTGTATAATTATATGCAATTTATTGCATTGTTGCAAAATAAATAAATACAACCCGTCTTTTACAGACCCATAATACCAGTCACTTTATTTAATCATTAAAAATATTAAGGGTATTTTACCAGTTAATCTCTTTTTCTTAAAATAAAAAATATGATAATATCTTTGCAGTGAAAATAAAAATGTTTTTTTGTTTCTGTAAAAATTTATCTTTATTATTCGTATCATTTACGAATATTATGATAATAAATAAAAAAAAGTGTTGAATAATAAAAATATATTCTTAAATGTCAAGAATAAGAAAAAAACATAAAAGAAATAATACAGCTCTAAAGATTACCATTTTTTTAATTATAATATTTATTTTCAGCTCCATTGGAATTTTTAGCATGGTAGGCGGCACAATTTTTACAGCAACCGCTGCAGCTGCAAGTTTTATTTCGGATTTGCCCTCCATAGAAGATTACTCTCCAACACAGAGTGCACTGACATCCAGGATATATGCAGCAGATGGCACACTCATTGCAACCTTCCATGGTGAAGAAAATAGGGAACTTGTACCACTTGAGCAGATTCCTAAAAACCTTATCAATGCTGTGATATCAATTGAAGATGAGAGATTCTACCGGCATACAGGATTTGATCTGGAAGGTATTGCCAGGGCTTTTTTGATTAATCTACAGTCAGGTGAAATAGTTGAAGGAGCAAGTACAATAACCCAGCAGGTAATAACCAGCATATATATACCTGAAGGAAAAAAAATAGTAACGTACGATAGAAAAGTTAAAGAGGCTGCCCTTGCTTATCAACTTGAAAAATTCTATACAAAAAAAGAAATACTTGAAATGTACCTAAATACTATTTATCTGGGTGAAGGTGCATACGGTGTACAGGCAGCAGCAAAGACTTATTTTAATAAAGATGTTGAGTATTTAAGCTTATCAGAATGTGCAACAATAGCAGGGCTTATTCAATCACCAATTCACTATTCTCCTTATCTGAATAAAAAAGCAGCCCTTGAAAGAAGAAATATTGTTCTGGGTAAGATGCTTGAACTGGGTTATATAGATGAGGATGATTATGAAAATGCAATCAGGCAGCAAATTATAACACAGAGACCTTTTGTGGCAGAAGAAAAAAGCTTTGCACCATATTTTGTGGAATATGTAAAACAGATATTAATCAAAAAATATGGAGTTACCAGAGTATTTGAAGGTGGTTTTAATATATATACAACACTTGAGCCTGATATGCAGGTTGCTGCAGAAGATGCTATCAAGCAGGTGCTTTATGACCCTGAAGACCCTGCTGCCTCACTGGTCGCAATGGATCCAAGAAATGGATTTATAAAAGCAATGGTTGGAGGAAAAGATTTTGGGGATATGAAATTTAACCTTGCAACTCAGGCAAAAAGGCAGCCTGGCTCAACTTTTAAAGTTTTTGCACTTGCTGCTGCACTTGAACAGGGAGTAAGCCCTTATATGACATTTAATCCAAATGGCACCTTATTATATGATATTGTTGGAAGCCAGCCCTGGGAAGTATCTAATTATAAGAATGCAAGTTTTGACACAAATGAAATGACAGTTATAGATGGTACTGTTCGTTCAGTTAATGTTGTTTATGCACAGCTTATAATGAGGGTGGGTGGTTACAGTGTTTCGAAAATTGCAAATGACATGGGAATAGAAACACCAATGGAAGGTTATCCTGCAATAGGTCTTGGTGGTCTTACAACTGGGGTATCACCACTGGAGGTATGCACCGCATTTTCAACAATAGCTAATTATGGTGTAAGACATGACCCTGTTGCAATTTTTAAAATTACAGACAAGGATGGAAGATTAATTGAAGAATACAAAGAAGAAAGCAACCAGGTTCTAAAACCTATAAATGCTTACAGAATGATTGAGATAATGCAGCAGGTTATGCTTCGTGGAACCGGAACAAAAGCAAGACTTGACGACAGACCTTGTGCTGGAAAAACTGGAACAACCCAGGAGGTTGAAAATGCCTGGTTTACAGGGTTTACAACAAATTTATGTGCCTCTGTCTGGATGGGATATCCGGAAATTAATAAAAAAATGGGACCAATACATGATATGGTAGTGGTGGGAGGTGCTCACCCTGCAATGATATGGAAGCTGTTCATGGAGAGAGCAACTATAAACCTGCCGGCTGAAGACTTTAAGAGACCTGAAGATACAGTCATTGATCTGCAGGTTACAACAAACCCAGAGACCGGTGAATTATGTATACCTAACAGATTTACACCATTTGACCAGATAAGCCTTATGGAATTCAGATATGGCTCTGAACCGACAGTTCAGGCACCTATATATCCCGAAGATATACCTATTCTTCCCAACGTCACACTTATGCCAGTCTCAGAGGCAAACAATATCCTTTATCAGTTAGGATATATAAATGTTGAATATATAAACGAACGTTATGGTGAAGTTCCATCCGGATATACTATCAGGCAGGATCCACCAGGAGATCTACCGGTTGAAAGAATAAGAAAGATAAAGGTCTGGGTTAACCCTTAATCAATTATTAACACAGTTTGCTACTTGCCTTAATATACCGCTTAATACCTGTCTCAATTAATACCTGATTTATTTAAATGATTAAAAGCCCCTTCTTTTTGGCCTTATATATAAAAAATAAACCATTAAAATTATTGCAGCAACTGCAAAAGCAGATGCAGCAATTATTACTGCAAGCAAATATGGGGCAATTTCCCCTGAAGCTTTCTGTTCTGGTTCTTCAGGTTCAATATCTGTTTCCTTTTGAATTTCTGTATCCGTATCAGTGGATAGTGTTTCCTCTGCAACAGGCTGTTTTTCCAGTTCACTTACAACTTCAAATGCTGCCTTCTGTGTAGTAGCAGCAGGCACAAACATTGATGGAATATGGCGTATAAAAAATTCCAAAACATATTTTCCCTCCACCTGTGGTTTTAAAATCTGAGCACTAAAAATTCCATCTTTGCCTTCAACGTCTGCACCAGTTTCATTATCAAGAAGTGTTATATGCTGTGCTTTTTTACCATCCGGATACAAAATATTAAATGTCAGTTCATAGTCTGCAGGACTTAACACTTCCTGTGATTCAGAAGCCTTTTCAAGTTTAACAAACACATTAATATCTGTATTTAACAAATAGAATTCTTCTGAAGGTTCGATAATTGAAATTACTGCAGGAAGTTTTACAACTTCAAGATTAATAATACTGTTAGATTTTGAGGAGGTTGGAAGATGTATTAATTTAAAAGTGACAAGATAGCTTCCTCTGAAATCTGTGCTGTCATAAATTCCCGAAAAAATACCATCATTTTCATTTTCATCAGTATTTTTACCATCATCTGTCAGTTTCAGATCTTCAACCACTTCACCCTGCGGGTCTTTTATATCACAATAGACCTCAAAGTCTGTAGAATTAATCTCAGTATTTTCTTCAAATAAACCTGAAATATTTATTTTCAGTGGAACTTCTGCTGCATATGTATAGATTGAATAATAAGGCTCTATAATATAAGGGTCTGTAATATTATAAACAAACAGTGCATCTCCTCTTATTTCATAATTCCATTTACCATCCAGAGGTTCATCTATTTTTATTATCTTAAAAATACTTTCCTGTACAAGTTCACTGTACTTAGCCTGAATTCCTGAAGAATCAACTAAATTTATTGAAGGTACCGGCTGTATTTTATTCTTAAGCGACAGGACAACAAGCTCCTTTATATAACTGCTTACCTGAATTTCTCCTTTCAGGGCTTCTCCATCTTCCTGCTCTTCAATCCTTATGAATCTGCTTGTTAAATTTTTTAAGATTTCGAGATAGCTGTTTTTAATATCTGAAGCATTATCGGCTTTCCAGCATGCACCAGAAGTTATTGAAGCCATTTGTTCAAGAAGCTCAATATCAGCTTCTTTTGTGAAGGCTATAGGGTAAATTACAATATTTTCATATTTAAAGCTGTAACATAAATCAAGAAGCTGCTGCCTGTATTCTTCCAGGTACTGCTTCTCACTCTTTGGTAATTCATCCTTATCATCACTTTTCTCCAGCAGTTCAGAAAACTGTTCAGAAATTTCACCCTTTTTATCAGTACCGTCGTAATTTTTATCCCGTACCGGTGGTGAATCAGTGTCAATGTCTTTACCTGGTTTTTCCTTTACCGGTTTATCGCTTTGCTGTGACTGGGG
>Ga0194125_10007229_pt1 | contig 16080 bp, 14 predicted proteins | sample TA2KigC250mmetaG_FD_148626 | JGI IMG/M metagenome (GOLD analysis project Ga0194125, IMG submission 148626) | Freshwater microbial communities from Lake Tanganyika, Tanzania - TA2015034 Kigoma Deep Cast 250m | ecosystem: Environmental > Aquatic > Freshwater > Lake | place: Tanzania: Lake... | reverse complement strand
GCGACGCATGGGACAAGACACGGCTGGGCAAGCCAGCCGTGCCACGACCGCACTGAAAGGGGCGGCTCGTGAGGAAGAGAGCGGGGCTCACCCTGGCCGAGTTGCTCATCGGCGTCTTCGCCCTGGCAATTGCCGCTGGCCTGCTCTGCTACGGTGTCCACGCCAAGCGCGACGAGGCGATGAGAATCCGCTGCCGAAATAGCCTGAACCAGCTCGCCAAGGGCATGGCGACCTACGTGCCCGACTGCGCCGACAATCGCTTCTACCCCTGGCCCGCCGCCCGCCCCGGCTGCGGCACCAAGGCCAGCCCCGATTTCGGCGGGGCCGAATGGCTGACCATGCTCTACTGGACGAAGATCATCCCCGACCCAGGCGTCTACATCTGCCCCATGTCTCCCGACGAGAACGGCGAGGGAACGAAGCTCGGCTCGGAGGGCTGCCCCGGCGGCAAACCACTCCCCGAGGACGCGGTGAGCTATGCCAGTCTGGGCGACCGAAGCGTGGGCATCTACCTGGTGTCGAAAATGGAGAAGGCGGCGGCCTACGCGACCTCGAAGCTGGCCATCCGCGACGACTTCCCGCCCAACGAGCCGATGATGTGTGACGACACGGAGGGGGCGGTGAATCACGGTCGCGCTCGGAGCATGAACGTGCTGTTCTTCGATAGCCACGTCGAGTACTGGACCCACACCCGCGTTGACCTCGAAACCGGCGTCGGCCGGGGCGACCTGTGCGCGCTGAGGAACTGAGCCGACCATGAACCGAGTCATTCCGAGCGCAGCGAAGCGAAGTCGAGGAATCTCTCCCGCTCTTGCGCCCAGAGAGGAGAGATGCCTCGACTTCGCTCGGCATGACCTGAGGGGACCAGCGATGGCCGGGCGTCCCCCTTGCCGCGAAGCGGGAGCTTCGCGACGAGAGCGGCTCGCAAGAGAGAAGGAGGCCACCCGATGTCAAAGCCGTGGCACATTCTCGCTGTCGTAGGCGTCCTCGCGCTCCTTGCGGGGATGCTGCTGCCGGCTCTCCAGCGCGCGAGGGAACCGGGCCACCATCGCCCCCGTTGCCGCAGCCAGCTCAATCAGCTTGCGAAGGGCATGGCCACCTACCTCAACGAGCTCGGGGACAACCGGTTCTACCCCTGGCCCGCTGGCCGCCCCGGCTGCGGCACGGTGGCCAGTCCCAACTTCGGCGGCGCCGAATGGCTCGCCACGCTCTACTGGACCCGCATCATCCCCGACCCAGGCGTCTACAACTGCCGCAGCTCGCCCGACAGCAACGAGCAGGGCACCGAATTGGGCTCGGCTGGCGCCCCGGGCGGCAAGCCTCTGTCGGCCGACGCCGTCAGCTATGCCGCCTTCGGCCACAACAGCGTGGGCATCTACCTGTGCTCCAAGCGGGGCAAGGGCGCCGCCTACGCCGCCTCGAACCTCGCCATCCGCGACGAGGACATCCCGCCAAACGAGCCGATGGCGACTGACGACACGGAGGGCATCATCAACCACGGCGAGCGCGACAACGGAGGCATGAACGTCCTCTTCTTTGACAGCCACGTCGAGTACTGGACAAACACCCGCGTTGACCTGGAAACCGGCGTCGGCCAGGGCGACCTGTGCGCGCTGAGGAACTGATGAAGGAGACAGGAGATGAGGAACACGTCGGGCATCACGATGGCCGAGTTGCTCCTTGGTGTGTTGTTCCTGGGCGTCGGCCTCTGGACTCTCGCCTCGGCTGTCAAGCGCCCGCGGCCCAATGAGCCCGACTTCTCGGGCGCAGAATGGCTGGCAAGCCTGTATTCGATGCCGACCTTCCCCGACCCCGGGGCGTTCGTTTGTCCAGCGTCGCCCGACTCCAATGAGCCGGGGACGGAGCTTGGCAGCCTGAGTGTTCCGAGCGCCCCCAATGCACTCTCCAGCAACACGGTGAGCTATGCCGGCATGGGTCGCGAGAGCCCGGTCGCTAGCTTCCTGCGGCGGCTTCTTGGCGAACGCTTCCCCGGCCTCGGCGAGGACGATCTCTGCGTACTCAGGAACTAGGGAAGACTGCCTGGGGGCAGTCCTTCCTCAGTCTCTCCTCGTTGCGAAGCTCCCGTTTCGCAACGGGCCTCTTGCGGCTCCCGCTGCGAAGACCCCGAAGCAGGAGCTTCGCGACGAGAGCGGTTCGCAAGAGAAAGAGGAGGCACAGACATGAGACGCACGAATGGCTCGTCGCTTTCGGACCTACTCATCATGGTCGCCATGTTGATCGGCGTCGCACTGCTCTACACTGCCACAAGGCCCCGCGAGCGGGTGCAGAGCGGCCGGTTGACCTGCCGCAACAACCTGAACCAGCTTGCCAAGGGCATGGCGACGTATCTGAACGAATGCGGCGACAACCGCTTCTACCCCTGGCCCGCAGGCCGGGCCGGCTGCGGCACGGTGGCCAATCCCAACTTCGCCGGCGCCGAATGGCTCGCCACCCTGTACTGGACCCGGATCATCCCGGACCCCGGCTTCTACTACTGCCCCAGCTCGCCTGACAACAACGAGCAAGGCGCGGAGCTTGGCTCGATCGGCGGACCCGGCGGGAAGCCGCTCTCCGCGGACGCCGTGAGCTACGCCGCCTTCGGGCACAAGAGCGTTGGCATCTACCTGTGTTCGAAGCAAGACGAGGGCGCGGCCTGCGCCAACTCCATCCTGCCCATCAAGGACGACTTCCCGCCAAACGAGCCGATGGCGTCCGATGACACACAGGGCCCCATCCACCACGGCGAGCGCGACAACGGCGGCATGGCCGTCCTCTTCTTTGACAGCCACGTCGAATACTGGACCCATAACCGCCTTGACCTCGAAACCGGCGTCGGCCAAGGCGACCTGTGCGCGCTGAGGAATTGATCTGAGCCTGTCAATGCAGAGAAACGATGAATCCGCGGCCAAGTTCGCGGCCGGAATCGAGTATTCCACACTTGCACAAGTGTGGAATACTGTTGCACGCGTGACTCTCGTTGCGAGGCGCCAGCCCAGGACAAGGGCCTGATCTTTGCCCACATCTTCTGAGAGCTGGGGTTTAGCCCCCGAATGGGGGCGTTTGAGCCGTAGCCCAGGGCGACCGAAGGGAGCCCTGGGTGGGACGCGCCCCCCACGCGGGAGCCCCCGAAGGGGGCGATTCAATGGCCACGAAGGCAGGACGCGCCCCCTTCGGGGGCTTGGATGGGGGGGACGCCCGATCCCAGGGCTCCCTTCGGTCGCCCTGGGCTACGGCCGGCTCGCCCGCCTTCGGGGGCTACAAGACCCCCGAGATGTGGGCAAAGATGAGGGTGGGGCCCTGGGGTAGGGACCGGCGCCCGACCCTCCCCCTACCCCCTCCCTGAGAGGGAGGGGGGTACTCAAACCCCTCTCCCTTCCAGGGAGAGGGCAGGGTGAGGGTGGGACTCTGGGGCAGGGACTGGCGCCCGACCCTCCCCCTGCCCCCGCGCTGAGGGGAGGGGGTTGACCGTGGCCTCCTCGTTGCGAAGCTCCTGTTTCGCAACGGGCGGCGTGCGGCTCGTGCCGCAGGGGTTCGAAGCAGAAGCTTCGCGACGGGGGGAGTTCTTCAGGAAGGAGACACAGAACATGAAACGCACGAACGGCTCGTCCCTGTTCGACCTGATCATCATGGTCGCCATGCTGCTCGTGGCCGCGGTCGTCTTCGACGCCTGGAGACCGCGGACGCGGACGCCCTGCCGCCGCATCTGGTGCCGCAACAACCTCAACCAGCTCTGCAAGGGCATGGCGACGTATCTGAACGAGCTCGGCGACAATCGCTTCTACCCCTGGCCCGCCGGCCGCCCTGGCTGCGGCACGGCGTCCGAGCCCAGCTTCGGCGGCGCCGAATGGCTCGCCAGCCTCTACTGGACACGCATCATCCCGGACCCCGGCGTCTACATCTGTCCAAGCTCGCCCGACGGCAATGAGTATGGGGCGGCGCTCGGCTCCGATGGCGCGCCCGGCGGCAAGCCCCTGCCCGCCGACGTCGTGAGCTACGCCGCCTTTGGCCACAGAAGCGTCGGCATCTACATGCTCTCGAAGCACGGCAATGCCCCCGGCTACGCCCAGTCCAGCATCGCGGTCCGTGAGGACTTCCCGGCAGGCGAGCCGATGGCCTGCGACGACACGCAAGGCCCCATCCATCACGGCGAGCGAGACAACGGCGGCATGAGCGTTCTCTTCTTCGATAGCCACGTTGAGTACTGGACGCACGAGAGGGTTGACCCCGAGACCGGCGTCGGCCGGGGCGACCTGTGCGCGCTGAGGAACTGAGTGTGTGGCACGGCTGGCTTGTCCAGCCGTGTCCCCGGCGCTGGTCCGCGCATGGGACAAGACACGGCTGGGCAAGCCAGCCGTGCCACCACTGAAGGGGGCGGACCGTGAGGAAGAGCTCGGGCCTCACCCTGGCGGAACTGCTCATCGGCGTCTTCGCCCTGGCGATTGCCGCGGGCCTGCTGTGCTACGGCGTCCTCGCAAAGCGCGACGAGGCGGCGAGGATTCGGTGCCGGAACAACCTGAATCAACTGGCGAAGGGGATGGCGAGCTACATATGGGACGACCGTTTCTACTGTTGGCCGGCTGCCCGGGCCGGCTGCGGAACCAAGGCCGACCCACAGGTCGGCGGCGCCGAGTGGCTAGCGACGCTCTACTGGACCAAAATAATCCCTGACCCGGGAGCCTTCGTCTGCCCCGCCTCTCGCGACGACAACGAATGGGGGGAGAAGCTGGGTAGCTATGGCTGTCCGGGGAGCAAGCCGCTTGCCGGTGACGCGGTGAGCTATGCCGGCATGGGCGACCGGAGCGTCGGCATCTACCTGGCGTCGAAGCTGAACAAGGGCGCAAGCTGGGCCACGTCGAAGCTGGCGGTCCGCGACGACTTCCCGCCCAATGAGCCCATGATGTGCGACGACACGGAGGGCGCGGTGAACCACGGGCGCGCCCGGAGCATGAACGTGCTGTTCTTCGATAGCCACGTCGAGTACTGGACGCATGACAAAGTGGATGCGGAGACGGGCGTGGGGAGGGGCGACCTGTGCGCGATGCGCAACTGAGTGTGTGGCACGGCTGGGCAAGCCAGCCGTGCCACATATGAGAGGGGGTGGGCTTTACACGCTACACTCACCGGCTATAATGGGCGGCGCCTCAGGCGAAAAAGGAGTTGCCCATGCCCACCATGAAGGCCGCCGTGTGCAAGGCGAAGGAGACGATCGTCATCGAGCACGTGCCGCGCCCGAAGCCGAAGCGCGGCGAGGTGCTCGTGGCCGTGAAGGCCACGGGGCTGTGCGGGTCGGACGTGGACGGCTACACGGGCCACCACCCGATGATCAAGTGGCCGATCATTCTGGGCCACGAGTGCTCGGGCGTCGTGGCCGAGGTGGGGCCGGGCGAGCGGCGCTGGCAGCCGGGTAATGCGGTGGTCGTCGAGCCGTTCTTCACGTGCAAGAGGTGCCCCGCCTGCCTGCGCGGCCAGTACAACCTGTGCGTGGACCTGAAGATCACGGGGCACCAAGTTCCTGGCTCGATGGCGGAGTTCGTGATTGCCGAATCGTTCTTCCTGCACCCGAAGCCTGCGAACCTGTCGTTCGCTGAGGCGGCGATTGCGGAGCCGGTGTCGGGCTCGCTCCACGCGGTGGAGCGGGCGGCTCCGCGGCTGGGCAACTTCGTGGCCATCATCGGCTGCGGCACGATTGGCGTGCTGGCGATGCAGCACTGCCTGAACAAAGGGGCGGAGGTCCTCATCGCTGAGCCAGCCGCGTTCAAGCGCAAGGTGGCGAAGAGGCTGGGCGTCCACCACGCCCTCGACCCCGAGAAGGAGGACATGAAGGCCCGCGTGAAGGAGCTAACGGGGGGCATCGGGGCCGACGTGGTGATCGAGGCGGTGGGCAAGCCGGAGACGCTTGCGGCCACGGTGGGCCTGGTTCGCCGCGGCGGCACGATCCTCCTCATCGGCTGGTCGGGCAACAAGACCGATGCGTTCGACCTGACGAGCGTGACGCTCGACGAGCTGACTGTGCTGGGCACGCTGGGCTTCTGCTGGGACCACAAGGCGGCGCTGAGGCTCCTGAGCCAGGGGAAAGTGACCGTGAAGCCGATCATCAGCCACCGCCTGCCGCTGGAGCGGGTGGCAGAGGGGATTCGCATGCTGCGGGAGCATGCGCCAGGGGTATGGAAGATCGCAATCACCGAGGAGCAAGGGTGGCCCCACAGCCGCGCCTGACCCGTGACGCGTGACAAGAGAAGGGCACGGCTGGGCAAGCCAGCCGTGCCACACCCTCTGCTTCTCTGGTCACGCGTCACGGGTCACGCGTCCGGATCCACGTACCACCTGCCAGATGGACCTCAGACAATGAGTCAGCTTCTTGCCGGACTAGACATTGGGACTTCTGGGGTCAAGGTCGGCATCGCCGAGGCGAGCGGGCGGATGCTCGGGCTGGGGCGGGCGGGGCATGAGAATGAGTCGCCACGCGAGGGGTGGGTGCAGTGCCCGCCCGAGCGGTGGTGGCAGGGGGCTGTGGCGGCGCTGCGGCAGGCGTGCAAGCAGGCCGGGGTTTCTCCCGGCGACATCGCGGGGGTGGGGGTGAGCGTGCTATTCCCGTGCGTTGTGCCGCTGGATGCCGATGGCCGTGCCCTCCATCCCGCACTGCTCTACTGCGACCGGCGGAGCGGAGCCGAGGCCGATGCCATCGCAGGACTGGTCGGCAAGGACGCCTACGAGGCGCAGATCGGCAACACGCTCGTGCCCGGGACGTGTGCGGCGACGAGTCTGCTCTGGCTGCGCGAGCACCAGCCGGATGCGTGGCGGCAGGCCCGCGCGGTCGGCTTCGCGAACACGGCCATCACGGCGCAGTTGACGGGGGAGTTCTGCACGGACCCGACGCAGGTGGCGCTGTCGGGGTTGGTGGACATCCGCGATCCGTGGCGGTGGGACGAGGGTCTGTGCGAGCGGCTGGGGGTGGACGTTGGGCGCCTGCCGCGCGTAGCGGGGGCAGCGGAGGTGATCGGTACGGTGACGCGCGCCGCGACCGAGGAGACCGGGCTGAGGGCGGGGACGCCCGTGGTGTGCGGGTGCGGGGACGTGCCGGCCTCGGCGCTGGGGGCGGGGGCTGCGGACTCGTCCACGGTCATCTACGTGGCGGGTTCGACCGACTGTGTGGCGGTGCCGACGCATGTCCCGACCGCGGACAGGCGATGGGTGAACTCGGCCTACATTCCGCGCGGGATGTGGCTGCCGATAGGCACGACGACGTCGTCCGGCGTGTCGGTCGAGTGGTTCGTCCGCGAGGTGTTGGGCAACGGGGGCCTCCAGGCGATGACCGCGCTGGCGGAGCAGGCGCCGCTCGGGAGTCACGGGTTGCTGTTTCTGCCATATCTCCAGGGGGAGCGGACGCCGATCTGGGACCCGCGTGCGCGGGGCTGCTTCTTCGGGCTGTCGGCCAGGACGAGCCGGGCCGACCTCGCCCGCGCGGTGCTCGAGGGCACGGCCTTCGCCCTGCGCCAGGTTGTCGAGTGCCTGGAGGGCGTGGCGGGTGTCGCGGCGGGGCAAATCCGCGCCGTCGGGGGCGGGACGCGGAATGCGCTGTGGAACCAGATCAAGGCGAACGTGCTGCGTAAGTGCTTGGCAATGCTGGAGTTCCAGGAGACGAGCGCCCTGGGTGCGGCGCTGCTGGCGGCGATGGGCGTGGGGCTGCACGCCACGTTTTCCTCGGCCGCGGCGGCGGCGCGCTCGGGCAACCGGACTCGGCTTGTGGAGCCTGAGGCGTCGGGTGAGCTGGCCTACGAGGCGCTCTACGGCCAGTTCGCCCGTCTCTACCCCGCCACGCGCGAGATCGCCCACTGCCTAGCCTCGGCCCCAGGCACTGCGTGAGCGACGCGGTTTTTTTCCCCTTGAGTTCCCGCCGCGGGTCGTGTAGAATGTGTCAGTGGCGGCATCCCCGGCCGCCAGGAGGCAAGCCCCCAATGGAGGTTCGCACTTTTCTTCCAGTGATTCTGGCAGCGGCGCTCCCCCTCATGACCACGGGCTGCCCCGCCGTGTTGTTTGGGGCGGGGGCTGCCGCGGGCGCAGGGGCGCTCGGGTGGCAAGCGGGTTGGCTCCGAGGCAACATCCCTGAGCCCCTCGAGCGGGTCCACCGCGCGGCGAAGGCGGCGCTCGCCGACTTCAAGGTCCGGCTCGACGACGAGTCGGCCAAGCCGTCATCTGGCAAGGTGGACGGCACGATGCCGGACGGGCGCCGGGTGGTCGTGGAGACCAGGGCCATCGGCGCCAAGGAGACGCAGGTGCGGGTGCGCGTGGGCCTGTGGGGGGACCAGGCGGCCTCGCTGAAGATCTTCGAGCAGATGAAGAAGCACCTGTGAGCGGGCGGGCGTGGGCGCAAGGCCCGAACGAAAACGCAGCCCAGCCTGCGCAGGCCGTGGGCTGCCTTTCCTGTTGTCACGGGTCGCGTTGGTGGCAGGGCGGCGCGCTCACCAGGTGGGGCGGCGCGCGCCGCCACCGCCCGAGCCGCCGCGATACCCGCCGCCACCACCGGAGCCGCCGCGGTATCCGCCGCCGCCCCCGCCGCCTTCGCGGCGATCGGTCTTGGGCCGGGCCTCGTTCACCTTGAGGGACCTGCCGCCCATGTCGCTGCCGTCGAGGGCCGCAATGGCCGCCCTGGCCTGGTCAGCCGAGGGCATCTCGACGAAGCCGAAGCCGCGCGAGCGCCCGGTCTCCCTGTCCTGGATGACCTGAGCGGACGTCACCTCGCCGAAGGGCTCGAAGGCGGCCCGCAACTCGGCGTCCGTCGCGCTGAACGGCAGATTCCCCACGTAGATGTTCATAGACTCACTCCAACACTGCCCTGTTGGGGTCCCCCGCAGGCAGGCAGGGGAAAAAGACACCAAGAGTCTTTTGCCGGAACGGCCCTGCGGGTGCTTCGCACCAAAGACTCCTGGTGTCTTTTCCTCCGGCGCTTCGCCAGCAGCGGGCGCATCCACGCGCGCCCACACGGTGCGGGCCGCGAGCGCGGCTGCGAGACGTGAACGGCAGCCGGCCACACCGATGGCGAGGCGCCTTGCGAAGGGCAGGCCGTGGGGAGTCGCGCTCAGGTGACGGCCCGGCTCCCATCCACGCCGCAGAATATAGCACGACCCCGGGGGGATGTCAAGTGGTGAGTCGCAGCGGAGCACGGCCCCCAATCTCAGTGACGTGACCGGAATGCACGAATCGTGCTCGTCCTCGTCCCTCCTCCTCGTCCTCGACCCTTCTGCCCACATCGAGACGAATCGAGGACGAGGGACGAGGACGACGGACGAGGACGATTGGGGACTGACGTGCGGAGTAACAGAACCAGGGGCCATACTCGTCGCTGCAGGAGGGGATGTCTTGGGGAACGCGCAGCCGGGCTCAAGGCTTGTCGCCGGCGGCGAAGGCGGCGTTCATGTCAATCACTTCCACGCCGGCCGGGGGCTTGAAGACAAAGGCGTCGGGCGGCACGGGGGCGTCCACGGACAGGTCGGTGCATTCGAGCGCGGCCACCACGCCACCGCGGTCGTCCCGGACCTGCATCTTGAGTTGGAAGCCGGTGACGGAGCCGAGCCAGAAGCGAATGCGGCGGCCGGGGGCCTTGGCCAACACGTCGCAGACCAGGGGGCCGCTGAGCAGGGCCTCGTGCTTCTTGTCGGGGCAGACCTCGAAGACGTAGGCCGTCTCGCGGCCAAGCCGTTCCGTGCCGAGGTAGAGGAGGTCGTCCGCAAAGAGACGCCAGGCCCGAGCCGGATTGGCCACGGCGGCGAAATCCACCTCGGGCTTGCCGTCCAGCGTATACCACTCCTTCTTCGTCGCAGCCACGGTCCAGCGCCGCACGGTGGCGCCGACGCCCTTGGCGACGGTCTGGATCCAGAGGTGCTGGCTGTCGAAGACGCGTTGCTCCTTCAGCGCTTGCTCCGTGCCGGGCTGGCTGTTGCGTTCGATGGTGAACTTGCCGTCCTTCCCGACGCAGAGCGTGCCCGTGGCCTCCTGGCGCCGCTCGCCCTGGCCGATTGCCTCGGCGAGCGTGGCGCGAACCGTCGGGGTCCCTGCGGCAATCTTCCGGAGGGTGTTCACCAAATCAGGCGCGGGCTGCCCGGCCGGCGGCCCGGCGGCGATGGGCGTCTTGGGCGGCCCAGCGGAGGATTTCCCGGGCGGGGGCTTGGCCCCCTCCGCGTCCAGCTTCTTGCGGCGCTCCGCCTCTTTCTTCGCCTTCTCGATGAGCTCCTGAAGCTTCTGGCCGGCCTTCTTCGCCGCCTCGTCCTCGCCCTCGCCGCGGTCGGTGACGGCCACTTCCTCAAGCGTCCACTCCTCGGGCAGGTACTTGAGCTCCTTGCCCGAGCGCCAGCGGCTGGCGACTTGTTCGTAGCGGAGGAGGAGCGTGCGCTCGCGGGCCTTGCGGACGTTTCCCTCACGTCCGAGGGGACGCAGCTCGGCCAGGCCGCGGACGTAGACGGTCATCTTATCGAAGTCGGGGGCCTCGTTGCCCAGGGAGAAGATGGCGATGCCCTCGCGGCTCTCGCCCGGCTTGAGCGGCTGGGCGCGCATCTCAGCCCAGTTGCACACCGGCCGCTCCAGGACCTTCTTCTCGACGTGCATCTCGGCCACGTTGTCGAAGCCGTCGTCGTAGTCCTTCACCTGGTTCCCGATGCTGAGCTTCAACGCGAGGCGTAGGCGGGCAGGCAACGGCTTCTGCTCGGGGTTCTTGACCCGATAGACGACGTACCAGTAGAAGCGGAGCTTCCCTGCGGCGGCGTCCTCGAGGACGAGCTGCTTCGGCGTGTCGTTTTCGAAGGCGAGCGCCCAGTAGGCGGGCTCCTCGCCGGCGCGGGCTGCGACGCCCAGGCCGAGGCCCAACAGGAGGAGGACGGCGAGCAGGAGCCAGCGGGTCGCGGGGGTTCTCATGAGGTCATACCATCCCAGTAAAGCCGAGGAACGCCAGGGCCATGAGGCCCGTGCACACGAAGGCGATGGGCATGCCGCGCATGGGCTCGGGCAGGTCGAGCTTCTCGATCCGCTCGCGGATGGCGGACATGAGGAGCATGACGAGGGTGAAGCCGAGGCCGGCGGCCGCGCCTTGGATGACAGCCTCGGGCAGGGTCAGCATCTCCGCCGCATCCTCCGGCGTGTTCAGCAGCGCCACGCCCAGCACCGTGCAGTTCGTCGTGATCAGCGGCAGGTAGATGCCCAGGGCGCGGTAGAGGGCGGGAACGTTCTTCTTCAGGTACATCTCGACGAGCTGCACGAAGGCGGCGATGGTGAGGATGTAGACCAGGGTGCGGAGCACGGCCTCGAGGCCGTCCCTGGCGACCTGGCTGTCGGCGCCCGCGAGCCATACCAGGACCGGAGCCTGGGGCTTCAGGATGTACGTGTCAATCGTGTGGGTCAGGAGCGAGGCCATGGCCATCACGAACGTGACGGCGACCCCCATACCGAAGGCGTCGCTCGTGCGCTTTGAGCAGCCGACGAAGGGGCAGAGGCCCAGGAAGCGCGCGAGGACGAAGTTGCTGACGAACAGGTTGCCGATGACGATGAGGAAGAGGCGCTCGATGTTCACTTCGCGGCCGCCTTTCGCAGTTGCATCCACTTGAAGAAGCCCAGGAGCAGGCCGAGCAACAGAAAGGCGCCAGGGGGGCTGATCATCACGTTCATCGGATTGTAGCCCGGCAGCAGCTTCACGCCGAAAAGGCTCCCACTGCCGCTCAGCTCGCGGATGCAGCCCATCAGGAGCAGCGCCAGCGTGTACCCGCAGCCCATCCCGATGCCGTCGAGTAGCGAGTCCATCACCGTGTTCTTGCACGCGAATGCCTCGGCGCGCCCCAGCATGATGCAGTTCACCACGATGAGCGGGATGAAGATGCCGATCGTCCGGCTGATGTCGGGGAAGTAGGCCTTCAGGAACAGGTCGGTGATCGTCACGAAGGTCGAGATCACCACAATGTAACAGGCAATGCGGACGCCGCCCGGGACGATCTTGCGGATCATCGAGATGAAGACATTGCTGCCAATGCACACGAAGGTGGCGGCGATGCCCATGGCCAGCGCCGTCTCGAGCGAGCCGCTGGTCGCCAGGCTCGGGCACACGCCCAGCACGATCACGAACAGGGGGTTCTCGCGGAACAGCCCCTTCGTCAACTCCCGCATATCCATGCGCAACTCCACCCAGCCCCCGCCGGCCGCAGCTTGCTAACTCCGCATTATAGTTAGGCTTGGGCTTCTGTCAAGCGCCAATCTGGCATTTCGGCACGCCGGCCTTGCCTCGGCGATGCCAGGTCGGGGTGATCATCTGAGCGCCTGACCATCAGCCGTGACACCTGGCAACAGCCACCGCAGGGAGCCGTGCTGCTCACCGGCTCGAAGGCGCAGCGACTCCCCTCAGTCACACGGGCGCATCGGCCTCTTGGTCATCTGGATGTCTTCGCCAAGGTTGTCTCGAATCCAGGCCGCCACCTCGTCCGCGGCGGCTTGGCCTTCCGCCGCGAACAGGACCCGGAAACGCGGGTAGAAACAGATCGTGTCCCCCTCCAGGGGCACGTGGACCGTGAAGCCGTGCGACACGCGGCCGGCATGCTTCTCCGTGTCCACCTTCAGGTGCCGCGGGGCGAAGTTGAGGACGAGTTCCTCGGTCCACTCGTCCTTGTATAGGCGGTCGGCGAGCTGGGCGAGCTTGCCCACCAGGGCGTCGGTCTTGGCGATGCGGACCTCGGCCTCCCACAGCGGGTGGCGGAAGGGGCGCCTGACCTCCTCAATGGGCACGCCTCTGACCGTAATGCGGTCGAGCGATGCCTCACCGAGGCCCCTCTCGGAGGCCAGCCTGAGGTGCCGCACGGAGCGGGTGTCGAAGCCCATGATTGCGGTGCACACGGCCTCCACGGCCACGATGTCGGCCCCCGCCACGATGAGGTCCATAGCGACGGGCGTGCCCTCGATCGGCCCCTGGCCCTCCATCGCCACCAACCCGTCCACGATCACCAGGTCGGGCTTATGGGCAAGGCACAGGTCGCAGAGTACTTCGTCCACCTTGGCGTGGTAGTCCTTGCGTGGCTCGGGCAGGAGGCCGTAGAGGTTCTTCATCCCCAGCGTCACGCCAGTCAGTTGATGGGTCTTGAGCACTGGCACGTCAACCAACACGTCGGCGGTCTGGGTCACGGCGGGCAGCGAGTACTCCTTGCGGCCGAGGCCGTTCGGCAGCTTCACGGCCATTCGCTCGGAGCGGTCAACGTCCACAAGCTCGATGCCGAGTTCCTTGGCCATCGCCGTGTAGCCGAGGAAGTCGAACATGCGCGATGCGTCGTTGGGCGTGCCTTCGGCGATGGTCACTTTGCACTTGGCGGCGGCGAGCATCTGCCGGGCGAGGGCCTTCACGATCCGCACATCGGTCGTGAAGCCGGGCCGCACCTTGCCGTCGCTGGCCCGTTGCTCGCGGCCGGGGAGGGCGGGCTGATGCACGAGATTGGGCTTGATCACGACCTTCTGGCCGTCCTTGACGAACTGCTTCATCCCGCCGAGCAGCTCGATGGCCTCGGCCACCATCTTGTCGGGGTCCTGCCCCTTCACGATGGCCACCGTGCCGGCCCGTGCGCCGCCCAGGCATAGGCCCAGGAGCGCCGCGGCCGCAGAGAACAGCAGGATTCCTCTTCGGGTGGTGAGCACGAGGGGCACTATCTCCTTTCCCTTGATCCGACCGATCCGACAGATCCGACGGATCCGGCCGATCGGCCCGATCTGGCGGCTCCCGTCTACCGCGCGTGCGTCAGCGTCAGGCAGTCAATCCCCGCGTAGAAGCCGGTCGAGGCGTCGTTCTTGCCAGTCACCTCGAACTTGAGCTGGTGCTTGCCGGCGGCCAGCTCGACGGCGCCGTAGGGCACCTTGCCGCTGGGGATGACGCCGTTGTTGAAGCCGTCGAAGGGTTTCCCAATCGGCTTGCCATCGAGGTGAAGCTGCACGATGCCGTAGTCCACGGCCTTCGTGTAGTAGACATCGAGGTCGTACCGGCCGTCCTTGGGGACGCTCACCTCGACAGTCACCCACGCCCCCTTCTGCTTCGGGGTGAAGAAGAGCTGGGCTTCGCCGCTCCACTGGTTGGCGCCGAACCCGCCCATCTCCTGCCTGTCCGCGCGGCCGCCATCGCTCGCGACCACGAGCAGCCCCTCGGCCTCGATGGCCCCCTCGACCACGATACGGCCAAGCCACAGATAGTCAATGCCCACGCGGAAACCCGTCGCCTTCTCGTTCTTGCCCGTGACCTTGAACGTGACGGCGTTCGCCTCGGGACTCAGTTCCACCGTGCCCAGCGAGACCCAGGGGGCGACTTCGCGCAAGGGAGCGAAGCAGTCCACGGGCTCGCCGATTGGCTTGTCACCGAGGAGCGCCTGCACCTGGCCATAGTCCGGTCCGTGTGTGAAGCAAGCCACGAGCTTATGACGGCCGGCGGCCTTGATGGGCAATGCAAGTGTGACCGATTGCCCGGCCTCTGTGGCGGGGAAGAGAAGCTGGCTGTCGCCGCTCCAGCGCAGACCTATATCCTCGGGGGAGGGCCGGGGACCGCTCGTGGCGACGACCGCCAGGCTCTCACCCTCCAATACCCCACGCCGCTTCCAGCTCGCTTCGAGCCGCAGGGCATCGAGCACCAGGCTCCCGTCGGCGGCGAATTTGAGCGCTAGCCTGGCGTCCCCTCTCGGGAGCCGCGTCTTGGCGACAGCGGCCATGGCCGACACGGCGAAGGCGTCGGTGCTGCGCCCGCCGACAGGCTTCCCGTTCAGTAGCAGCTCGAAGGGCGCGTGGGCCTCCCCCTTGGCGCTGTAGAAGGTGATCGCGTAGACGTCGTTCTCGGGGACCGTCAGGGGCAACTCAATAGTCTGGCCCGCTTTGCCCCTGATGACCAGGGCTTTGCCGCTGCTGAACTCGTCCGTCATCCCCGCGTCATCGGCCACGGTCGCCCCCTCGACTTTCAACGTCTCAGCCTCGACGACGCCGGGGATGGCCTTCGGCCTGGGCAGCCGCCCCTCGACGGGCACGCTCGTGAAGAAGTCCTTGTGCGGCTCCGCCTGATACCAGTAGGCCACGGAACTGTAGTCCTTGTCCTTCCCGTAGTTCTCGATGGTGATGCGGAAGGATTTCTCGAAGGGAATGTCGTCGCTGATGTGCCAGCGGTAGACGCTCCACTTGTTCGAGAAGCCCGGCCCCTGGCCGAGGGTGCAGCCGTGGAACGGGCGGACGAAGAGGCGGAAGCCCCAGGCATCGCCGAAGTAGTCCTCGGAGCCAGTGCCGAAGGTCGAGGGGAACTTCTCGCCGTCCACGTAGACCTTCTCGTCGCCCTCGCCCCACCAGCCCTGGTCGGGGTTATCCACGTTGAGCATGCAGCCCACGAATCGCCCCTTCCCCTCGCACTCAAGGATGGGATAGTCGAAGGTCTTGCACGGGTCCTCCCGCCGCCACTTGGCGTGGAAGTAGATCGTGTTCGGTTTCAGTTCCTGGCCATCAATCCCGAAGGAGGTCTCCAGCTTGGCAGGCCTGGTTCCCTCGTTCGTGACCACAATACGGGCCTTCTTGCGGAATGGCATGGGCCAGCGACAGAAGTCGCCGAAAGGTCCACCCACCTCCAGCGGGAGCGACGCGTACTTGTTAGCGAAGAACCCTGTGCCCAGGAAGTCCCCGAGCGGCGACTCGACGCTCGGCGTCTCCTCGTCGTCCCAGTACATTCGCATCATCACCCGCCGCAAAGCACACCGCTCTTCGCTGTGAAGTCTCAGCAGAATGAAACGGATGGTGCCGGGGCCATTCACCTCGAGTATGGTGACTGGCTTGCCAATCGGGAGTTCCAGGGTGCCTATGGGGCCATTCCAGGCGGCCAGCGCACAGTTCTGCCAGGCCTTGATGACGGCGTTGAGCGCGTCGTCCTCCTCCTTGGACAGGGGCAGGCGGAAGGACTTGACGGCGGTGGCCTTGGGGAAGGTCTTGTAGCCGATGTGGTAGTACTGGTTGTGGGCCTTGTCGGCCGTGACCTTGCAACTCTTGGCGTAGGGGATGGGGAGGTAGATGTTTGCGCCCGATCCGTCCATGCCGCAGACGGGGGGCTTG
>Ga0194125_10007227_pt1 | contig 16084 bp, 14 predicted proteins | sample TA2KigC250mmetaG_FD_148626 | JGI IMG/M metagenome (GOLD analysis project Ga0194125, IMG submission 148626) | Freshwater microbial communities from Lake Tanganyika, Tanzania - TA2015034 Kigoma Deep Cast 250m | ecosystem: Environmental > Aquatic > Freshwater > Lake | place: Tanzania: Lake... | reverse complement strand
AGAGCTTACGCCTTACGCTTAAATGGGCAGCTCGGGGTAAAGAGGCATTTCGCAATCAGGAACGGCAAGCACTGTTTGGCATCGTTCAGGGCGGAGTATATGAGGACTTACGCGAGCATAGCGCAAGGAAACTGATGGAGATGGACTTTGACGGCTATTCCATCGGTGGGCTGGCAGTGGGCGAATCAAAACCGGACATGCTGCGGATCACCGCTTTTATGCATGACATCCTGCCTATGGATAAGCCTCGGTATCTGATGGGTGTGGGCACTCCGGCAGACCTCTTGCGCAACATCGCCAACGGAGTGGATATGTTCGATTGCGTCATGCCCACGCGAAACGCCCGGAAGGGCAGTATTTTTACCCGTTATGGCAAGATGATCATCAAAGCGGCGCGTTACAAACAGGACTTCAAGTCCATCGACCCATTGTGTAACTGTTACACCTGCCGTCACTTCTCGCGTGCTTACATCCGGCATCTGATCACTATGAACGAGATCCTCGGCATGCGCCTGACCACCATCCATAGCTTGTATTTCTATCAGGAACTGATGCAGATGGCACGGCAGGCGATACTGGAAAACAGATATCAGCAGTTCATGGACGAGATGCTACCGCTTGTGGACAGCATGGTGGAATAGTACCCATCGTAGGGGCGACGACCACATTATAAGCCCCGGAGGGGCGACACCATAACCAAGCCCCGGAGGGGCGACACCTTCATAGGCAGGGTGTGTAGCGAAGCGGAGCCCCTGCACACCGGCAGCCAGCACCCCAAGACCAAGCCCCGGAGGGGCGACACCATAACCAAGCCCCGGAGGGGCGACACCTTCATAGGCAGGGTGTGTAGCGAAGCGGAACCCCTGCACACCGGCAGCCAGCACCCCAAGACCAAGCCCCGGAGGGGCGACACCTTCATAGGCAGGGTGTGTAGCGAAGCGGAACCCCTGCACACCGGCAGCCAGCACCCCAAGACCAAGCCCCGGAGGGGCGACACATCACTCCGGATCAGGAATACTCAGATAATCCCTAATAAACTGATCGATGTGCTCCGGCTCGGTATTGAAAGAACACATCAGGCGCACTTCATTGCGGCAGTCATCCCACATATAGAAATGATACTTATCCATCAACGGTGCGATCTTGTGCCGGGGCATGATGGCAAAGAGGGCATTTGCCTCCACCGGCTGGGTGATGATGACGCCGGGGAGTTTTTCCAATTCATCGGCAAGGAGGGCTGTCATCCGGTTTGCCTGGATGGCATTCTGACGCCACAGATCATCAGTGAGATAAGCATCATATTGAGCAGCGATATATCTCATCTTGGAGTAAAGTTGTGCTGCCTGTTTGCGGTAAAAGATCAGGTCATCTTCCCGGTCGGGCAGATAGGAGATGATCGCCTCGCCAAACATCAGTCCGTTCTTCGTGCCACCAAAGGACACAATATCCACTCCCGCATCCCGGAACATCACAGAAGGCTCGGTATTACAAGCCACCAGCGCATTAGCCAGACGCGCGCCATCGACATGGAGCAGCATATCATTGGCATGGGCAAAGTCCGCCAGTGTCCGGAGTTCAGCCACCGTATAGACCAATCCGGTCTCTGTTGCCTGAGAGATGGAGATGATCCGGTATTGCGACATATGAACATCGCCTTTGCCTTCCAAGTGCGGGGCGATCAGCTCCGGTGATAGTTTTCCGTCTTCAGTGGTGATCGGCAGCAGTCGTGCCTGAGTGAATTTCTGCACCGCTCCGCACTCATGCACATTGATATGAGCGGTGTGAGCACAGATCACACAGTGGTAAGAGTGCATCAGGTATTGGATTGACAAGACATTGGCTCCGGTTCCGGTCATGGTGAACCAGACCCGGCAGTTACCTCCAAAGAAGGTCGCTATCCTGTTCTCGATCCCGTGCGAAAACTCCTCTTCGCCATACGCAACGCAGAAGTCATTGTTTGCCCGATTCAACGCATCCAATACAATGGGGTGAACACCGGAGTGGTTATCACTGCCAAAGCTGACTGGGATCATAAAGAGCTATCCTGTCCCAGTTCTATCAGTTTGATGGTATTCTGTTTGATCAGCGGAACTTGCAGGGCATTATGGTTGGCGTCAAAGATCATGTCCCCGACACTGTCGATATCCCTGATGAACGGTTCCGGACGGTTTCTTGCCAGTGTGATCTCGACGATCATCTTTTGTTTTACACTAGAGAAATAGATCGCCCCGGTCTCGGGATCGATGGCAATGCCGCGCAGGTCTCCATAGAGCGTATCCATGTGGATATCAAGTGTTTGAGCGCGGATGTCATAGGCAAATACAGGTGAATAATCCGCCCCACTGACCAGCAGCATCTGATAACGCGGATGATCATAGACAATACCGGTCGGTTTGGACAGACGGGGATCGCTGACCCGCGTCTTTTCCCGGGTGGAGGGATCGACCACCCATAGGCAATCACCACCGGTATCAGTGACATACAGCATGCCATTTTCATCGGCAGCGATGTCGGTCAGGCTCTTCGACTCCGGCAGATCAATACTATAGGCGATCGTTTTCTTCAGCAGGTCGATAGCGCTAATCCGCTGTGGTTCCACCACCCAGAGATTGGCACCGGCCATGATCAGTCCGCGGGGTTGGTTCAAGCCCTTGTTCACAAACCCCGTGTAGTTACCTTCGGCATCCATCGCAACAATGCTGTTGGAACTGCCGTTGGAAATGTAATAGACATCATTCGTGGCGTCATAGACGATGCTCTGCGGACCAGCCAGGATAGCGTCCTTTCCCGGCACAAAGTACAACAGCGCAACGGTGGTGCCGGCAAGCAGGATTAGTATTATTATGATCCGTTTATACATTTTCATTGTGGCTCCTCGATGCTCCAATGGCATCCGTCTTTGGTATCTTTGAGCATGATGCCCAGTGCTGCCAGGTCGTCACGGAAGCGGTCAGACGACGCCCAATCTTTGTTTTGCCGGGCTGCATTCCGGTAGGAGATGATCAATTCAATCAAACTCTTGCTCAGATCCCCCGCTTTGGGGCTTAGTATTGCCTCCGGATCGGCAAAGAACCCCAGGACCTGTCCCAGTTTAATCAACCGGCGTCCGTTATTCAAGCGCTCCGGCATCGGCAGCGTGGCATTCCGGGTCTTATGCGCCAGATCAAACAGCACAGCCAGCGCCTTGGCGGTATTCAGATCATCGTCCATAGCCGCGGTAAATTCCTGTACTGCCTCCACCGACGGATCATCAATATTATTCGGATCAAGCAATTCCATCGCATCTACACTCTTCAAAGCAGAATTGAGGTTTTTCACCGCCCGGTCTGCTTCGGCGATCAGTTCGCGGTCAAAATCAATCGGGCTGCGGTAGTGTTTACTCAGGAAGAAGAAGCGGATGCTGGCGGCATCATATTCCCGGAGGATGTCACGGGCGGTATGGAAATTCTTCAAGCTCTTGGACATCTTCTCGCCGCCGATATTGAGGAAGCCATTGTGCATCCAGTATTTTGCCGGTGGATTGCCGCTTAATGCCATCGCCTGAGCCAGTTCATTCTCATGATGCGGAAAGATGAGGTCGATCCCGCCACCATGGATATCAAAGGTCTCACCCAGAAACTGGCGTGACATCACCACGCATTCGGTATGCCAGCCGGGACGACCTTCACCCCAGGGACTCTGCCAGACCGGCTCTCCCGGTTTGGATCGTTTCCACAGTGTAAAGTCCGCCGGATGCCGTTTTTGATAGTTTTCTTCCACCCTGGCGCCGGCGAGTTGTTCCTCGGTCTTTTTGCCGGAGAGCTTGCCGTATTCGGGCAGGGCGGCAGTATCGAAATAGACGTCCCCATTTGCCTCGTAGGCATTGCCTTTTTCCACCAATTGCGCGATCAGATCGATCATCTGCGGGACAAAATCCGTCGCTTTGGGCAGATGATCGGGCGGGCGTATTCCGAGTGCAGCGCTATCATCCAAAAAGGCAGCGGTATATTTAGCGCCGATCTGCTGAAAGTCGATCCCTTCCTCGAGCGACTGTGCAATGATCTTATCGTCGATATCAGTGATGTTTTGCACGTACGTCACCTCATATCCCCGAAATTCAAAATAGCGGCGCATCACATCAAAGAAGATAAATGTACGGGCATTGCCGATATGAAAGTAGTTATATACCGTCGGACCGCAGGTATAAAGCCGGATCTTCCCCTCTTCCAGGGGGATGAAAGCCTCTTTCTTGCGGGTCATCGTATTATAGATCTGCATCATGTTCATCTCTCCATGTCCATTCGGGGGCAGGTTATCTATCCCCGGTTTGCCGTCAATAGTAAAAAAACCGGCAGTACCCGGCAGCAGTTTCTACCTGATTGATTCACTGGCTTTTACCTCACCTTTGCCTCGAGATGGCTTCGAGTACTCGAGGGGATCTCGAAGCGAACTCGAGGCGAAGGTGAGGTAATCCATTAAACAACAGTCGATTCCGGTATGGCTGCCCAATAGCGGTGATGCCGCGGATACATCTCCGCGGGACTTTGGGACGTTCATTGGGTTGTGGAATATGTGGATGAAGCTTGACATCCACCGTGCCAGCCCAAGAAGTGGAGATCACGATGGTGATACAGACAAGGAGTGACGAAATGATAGCAAAATGCGGTGTCAATTGCCCAACGGACTGCCGGGCTTACGGCGTGGATTGTGCCGGCTGCAATGAACTGGAGGGAAAGGTCTCCTGGGCGGAATTTTATGGCAGGACGCGGTGTCCGATCTATGAGTGCGTGAAGAACAAGGGGCTCCCGAACTGTGCCACGTGCGGACAGGCGCCTTGTCAGGTTTGGTATGACACGCGTAATCCGGATGCCAGTGATGAGGAGTTTGAAGCCGATATCCGCAACCGGCTGAGCAATCTTGCCCGGGAAGGATGAACACAGCAGCGGCAATTATCAGCTCATCCCCGTGAAACGGATACTTGACAATTGCTGTTTGCGACCTATAATAATCCATAGGTGAAAAATGTTCCAAGGAGATACACAATGGCGAAATACGTGATCGTGGGCGGAGTTGCCGGCGGTGCCAGTGCAGCTGCCCGCCTGAGACGTCTGGACGAAAAGGCGGAGATCATCATTTTTGAACGGGGCAAGTACATATCCTATGCCAATTGTGGCTTGCCTTACTACATCGGCGGTAAGATCGCAGAGCGGGAATGGCTTTTTGTGCAGACGCCGGAGAGCTTCAAAGTCCGGCTGAATGTGGAAGTTCAGGTGGAGTCGGAGGTGATCTCGATCGATCCTTCGATCAAACATGTCGTGGTCAAAAACCTGGTCACCGGCGAGGAATACCGCGAGACATATGACAAACTCATCCTCTCTCCGGGAGCGGAACCGGTGCGTCCACCGATCCCTGGCGTTGATGACGAGGCGATCTTCACCCTGCGCAACGTGCCGGATACCGACCGGCTCAAGGAATATATCACCCATCACCGCATCCGTCGAGCCGTGATCGTCGGAGCTGGTTTCATCGGTCTGGAAATGGCGGAAAACCTTCACCGGCTGGGCATCTTCGTCACTATTGTGGAGATGGCGGAGCAAGTGATGACGCCTTTGGATTATGAGATGGCGGCGGAGGTGCATCAGCATCTCAAGACCAAGAAAGTGGAGTTTTACCTGAAGGATTCGGTCACCGCTTTCCAACGCGACACGGACGGCCTGCACGTGCGTTTAGATAGCGGTAGAGACCTCATCACCGACCTCGTGGTGCTGTCCGTCGGCGTCCGTCCGGACAGTCATCTGGCGGAAAAATCCGGACTCAGGCTTGGTGTTCATCGCGGCATTGCCGTCAACGAATATCTCCAGACCTCCGATCCTGATATCTATGCCGTGGGTGATGCTATCTGCTATCCGCATCCCGTTACCGGCAAGGACTCCATCGCCTATCTGGCAGGACCGGCGAACAAGCAGGGACGCATTGCCGCGGATAATGTCCACTTTGGCAATAAGTACAAATATGAGGGGGCAATCGGAACGGCGATCGCCAAGGTGTTTGACATCACGGTCGCCTCCACCGGCGTCTCAGAAAAGACGCTCAAGGCGGATAAGATCCACTATCAGGCATCCATCATCCACGCTTCCTCGCATGCCGGTTATTATCCCGATGCCCTGCCCATGACCATCAAGATCCTGTTCGATCCGCAGGATGGTCGACTGCTCGGCTCCCAGATCGTCGGCTTTGACGGTGTGGACAAGCGCATCGATATGATGGCGCATATCCTGAAACACCGCGAAACGGTCTTCCAGCTCAAAGAAATCGAACATGCCTACGCCCCGCCTTTCTCCTCCGCCAAAGATCCGGTTAATATCGCCGGAATGGTGGCGGAGAACGTGATCCGCGGTCTGGTCAAAATCATTCAGTGGTATGACATTATGTCAACGGACAAGAAAAAAGCCCTTCTGATCGACGTTCGAATGGAGGATGAATTTGCTCTCGGCAGTATCGAAGGGGCGGTTAATATCCCGGTGGACGGTCTGCGCAACCGTTTGTCCGAGATTCCCAAGGACAAGACCGTCATCCTCTTCTGCGGTATCGGGCAGCGTGCCTACCTGGCAGCCCGAATCCTGATGCAGAATGGTTTCTCCAAGGTCTTTAACCTATCCGGCGGTTATATCACTTACTCCCACGCCACCGGCAAACAAAGCAACGAAGATATCTTTTCCGGTGACGTGATCGGCAAGGATGATCATATCTATCAGACGCCTCCGCTCCAAGAGCTGGACGGCAATGAGGAATTGATCGAGATCGATGCCTGCGGATTGCAATACCTCGGTCCGATCCTGTGGCTGAAGCAAGAATTCGACCGCCTGAGCGAGGGTAAGATCATTCGTATCACCTGTACTGACGCCGGTTTCCTCAAAGACGTGCCTGCCTGGTGCAAAATGACGGGGAATCAACTCATCTCAGTGGACGAAACGGCAGGCAAGATCACCGCCATCATCCGCAAAGGCGGTGCCGAAAGCCCGCAAATGACCGTGGCGGGACACAACAAGACGATCGTGGTCTTCAGTGATGAGCTGGATCGAGCGCTGGCATCATTCGTCATTGCCCATGGCGCTGCCTCCACCGGCAAGAAAGTGACGATGTTCTTTACTTTCTGGGGTTTGAATGTGATCAAGCGTACAAAGAAACCGGCTTCAAAAAAGGACCTTATGAGCCAGATGTTTGGTTTGATAATGCCCAGCCATAGTAAACGGCTCGGACTCTCCAAGATCAATTTTGGTGGCATTGGTGCCAAACTGATGCGTAAACGGATGCAGGATAAGAACGTGGATTCACTGGAAGCGATGATCGCCCGGGCACTTTACAGCGGAGTGGAATTGATCGCCTGCCAGATGTCGATGGATGTAATGGGTGTAACCGCGGAAGACCTGATTGATGGCGTTACTATTGGCGGTGTCATCACTTACCTGGCAGAAGCGGAACAATCAAACCTGAATCTGTTTATCTGATCCCTGATCGTTCTGATCGCATAGCCGGTGGCTGGACACCTTGTTTCACCTGCCGGCTATCTTGTTATCTCGGTATGCTCTAAGAAAAGTATTGACTTGATTGTGCTGCCTAAAAATCTGGCTTAAATTGAAGGATTATCGCATTATGAAGAGAATCATCATCGCCATCGACGGTCCGGCTGCCTCGGGTAAAAGCACGACAGCCAAATTGATAGCGCACAAACTGTCCTATCTCTATATCGATACAGGTGCGATGTATCGGGCTTGTGCGCTGGCGGCTCTGCGGGCTAAGGTGGCGTTGGATGACGATGCCGACATCAGCTATTTGCTCAAAAACATCGATATCAGATTTCTCTTCGATCCTTCCGGAAACCGCCTCCTGCTCAATGGTGAGGATGTGACCGGTCATATCCGTGACGAGCAGGTCTCCCGTCTGGCATCCGATATCTCCGCTTTGCCACCGGTGCGATACCGGATGGTGGAACTGCAGCGCGAGATGGGTCGCGATGGGGGAGTGGTTCTCGATGGCAGGGATATCGGTACCTTCGTCTTTCCTGGTGCGGAACTGAAGTTTTACTTGGATGCGGATGTCAATGTCCGTGCCCAAAGGCGATGGCTCGAACTGCAGGCACGGGGTGTGGACAGCAGCTTCGAGGCAGTCCTTTCCCAAATGAAAGAGCGCGATAAGAACGATTCCAGCCGTGCCCTCGCTCCCCTCAAACCGGCTGAAGATGCTATCATCATCGACAATACCGAGCTCACCATAGCCGATCAGACGTGTGAATTGTGGCGGCATATCTGTCAATACTTTGGCAGTGATGCAAGTATTGAGGACTGTTACCTGTCCGGCGACGAGGCCAGATGAAAGTGTTCCTGGCTCAGAACTCCGGATTTTGCTTCGGCGTCAAACGAGCCATCAGGATGGCTCTGGAAGTGGCTCAGCAGGACAGGGTGTATTCCCTCGGACCTCTGATCCATAATCCGCAGATGGTGGAAGACCTCAAGGATCACGGGATCGAGATCGCATCCCACGCCGGGGATATGCGTTCATCGACGGTTATCGTAAGGTCGCACGGGATATCGGAGATGGAACGGCAGATCCTGGAGCAAAATGGCAATCAGATCGTGGATGCCACCTGCCCCTATGTCCGGCGCACGCATGAGATCGTCAAGGAAATGTGCGAATCCGGCTATCCGGTGATGATCTTGGGTGATGCCGGCCATCCCGAGGTGATCGGTATGCTATCTTATTGCGAAGGCGACAAGGAAGTCGTCAGTCCCGACTTCGATCCCGCCGGCAAGACCTGGCACAAGCTCTGCCTGCTGTCCCAGACCACGATGCAAATGCCGGATTTCCTGGCTCTCGTTGGACGTTTAGTCCCCCATTGCCAGCAACTTATGATCTTCAATACCATCTGCCTGGCAACTACGGAACGGCAGCATGCCACCCGGAAACTTGCCAGCCATGCCGATCTGATGATCGTCATCGGTGGCAGGAACAGCTCCAATACCAGAATGCTTTACAACATCTGCACCGCTGTCACTCAAACGGTGCTGATCGAGACTGCGACTGAGCTCTCAGCGGATCTGCTGAACAATAGACAGATCATCGGTCTGACCGCCGGCGCATCCACACCCGACGATCAGATCATCATAGTTTACAACAAGATCATGGAAATAAACGGGAATGGTGACAGGGTAACCGAGATTAATGCCATTCCCATCTTTAAGGAGGAATCATGTTAACACATGACCAAAACGAAGTCAAAAACGAATTGACGGATCAAGAGAAACCCGTCAGTGAGGAAACGACGTCCACACCCACCGATGAAACCACCACCGTGGTTGAGCCGGACACCACTGAACCTGTCGTAGAACCGGTCAAAGATGAGGAAACCGATCTGATCGAGACCCCCGTGACCGAAGAGGAGCTTCCGGTGGATGAACCCCTAATCGAAGAGGAACTCTCGATTGAGCCCATGCCGGTCATCGAGCCTGAACCTACTACCGAAGCTGATGAAGCCGTCAGCGAACCGGAACCGCCTGCCCTCGAAGAGCTTCCGGTGGATGAACCCCTAATCGAAGAGGAACTCTCGATTGAGCCCATGCCGGTCATCGAGCCTGAACCTACTACCGTGGATGTTGCCACCGAAACCCCGGTCGAAAAACCTGCACCCAAGCCCAAAAAACGCACCCTGTCCCCCGAGGAGAAACACCGTGAGGACATGCTCAGCATGTATGAGGAGTCCTTCTCCAATTTCCAGAAGGGACAAATCGTCAAAGGCAAGGTAGTGGACATCACCGAGAAAGAAGTGATGGTCGATATCGGCTTCAAATCCGAAGGCATCATCCCCATCGCTGAATTTGCCAACACCGGCATCCCGCAGAAGAACACCGAGATCAATGTGTTCATCAATCAGACCGAAGACGGCGAAGGAAAATTGAGCTTGTCCAAACGCAAGGCGGACTTTATCCTCAATATCCAGCGGATCAAGGAGTGCTATGCAAGCGGAGACCCCATCTCCGGCGTCATTCGTCGCCGTGTCAAAGGCGGGATGATCGTCGATCTGATGGGTATCGAGGCATTTTTGCCCGGCTCCCAGATGTCGATCAAACCCATCCCCAACCTCGACCAGTTTATCGGTAAAGAGATGAACTTCAAAGTGGTCGGCATTGAGGAAGAACATCGCAATATCATCCTCTCCCGCAAGCAAGTGATGGAAGCGGAATATGCCGCCAAAAAGCATGAGCTGCTGGAGCGGATCGAGATCGGTGCCGAACTGGACGGTGAAGTCAAGAACATCACCACCTACGGCGCTTTTATCGACCTCGGCGGTATTGACGGTCTGCTCCATCTGACCGATATGTCCTGGGGCAAGATCGAACACCCCTCCGAGATGCTCAATATCGGCGACAAGATCAAGGTCAAAGTCATCGGCTTCGATCCCGAATCCCAAAAGATATCACTCGGCCTCAGGCAATTGGTTCCCCATCCTTGGGAACATATAGAAATCAAGTATCCCGAAGGCACCCGCGTCACCGGTAAGGTCGTCAGCATCAAGTCCTTCGGTGCTTTCATCGAGATCGAGCCCGGCGTTGAGGGCTTGGTTCACATCTCCGAAATGTCCTGGACAAAGAAGATCTCCGATGCCCGCAAGTTTCTCAAGGGCGGCGACACCGTCAATGCCATCGTCCTCGAGATCAACAAGGACAACCGCCGCATTTCCCTCGGGATGAAACAGATGGATCCCAACCCCTGGCTCACTATCGAAGACCGCTATCCTATCGGCTTGGTGCTGAACCGCAAGATCAAGAGCCTGACCAATTTCGGCGCTTTCATCGAAATCGAGGAAGGGATCGACGGACTGATCCATCTCTCCGATATCAGTTGGACAAAGCGTATCTACCATCCCCGCGAGTTCTTCCGCAAGAGCCAGGAGATGGAAGTGGTCGTCCTCTCCATCGATCGTGCCATGCATCGCATCGCCCTGGGCGTCAAGCAATTGACCCCCGATCCCTGGGAGAATCTGGATAAGGTCATACCCGTCAATACCGAAGTCAAAGGCAAGATCAGCAAGCTCATCCCCAAAGGCGTCCTGGTCGATATCCCGATCGAAAACGACGTCGTGGAGGGCTTCGTCCCCATTTCCCACCTCGCCCTGCCCAAGCTGGAACACTCCGAAGACGCCTTCCACATGGAAGAGGAACTCCCCCTCAAAGTGATCGAACTGGACATGGAAAACCGCCGTTTGATCCTTTCCGTCAAAGCCTTCTTCTTCTCCCGCGATCCACGCCTTCAGGAAGAATACATCGCCATCCACGAGCAATTCATGCGCGACCGCATCACCCAGATCCAAAAGAAGAAAGTGGAAAAGGATGCCCGCGAGAAAGCCGCCCGTGAAAAAGCCGAACGCGACGCCAAGGAGAAAGCCGAGCGCGACGCTCGTGAAAAGGCAGAACGCATCGCCCGCGAGCAAGCCGAACAGGAAGCCAAACTGGCAGCGGAGGCGGAGACCACAGCAGAGCTCCAGCCGCTTACGGCAGAGCCCCTGGAGCATCCAACCGAGCCGATCAGCCCCGAAGTGGTGGCTGAGGAAACCGTCCCTGCCGAAGAACCTACCGAAGCAGAGATCATTCCCGTGATGGAGACCGAAGTCCCCGAAGCACCGGTGGAAGCCGAGCCCGAAACTCTGGAACTGCCTGCCGCGGAGCCCATCACTGAGGAAGAGATCAAACCGGTGATCGATGCTGAGGAAGAGACCCCGGCACCCGAAGAACCCGAAGCGATCGAAGAGATCAAACCGGTGATCGATGCTGAGGAAGAGACCCCGGCACCCGAAGAGCCCACCGAACCGGAACCCGAAGGCAAAGAATAATCAGCCGATGACCAGATCATCAAATCATGAAATGACGGCTGTTCGCAGCCGTCATTTCCTTCTTTCCCCGGATCTTATCATCCCGCTGATACTCCTGGCTGCCGCCGTCGTCATCTTCCGCACCATCGACCTGGATATGTCCATCCAGCGTCTCTTTTATCATAGCGGTTCCGGCTGGCATCTGGGAGGGGTACCGTTGCCCCGGTTCATCTATCATTATGGCAATCTTCCCGCTCTGGTACTGGCTCTGAGCGGACTGTTGCTTTTTGCGTTCAGCTACCAGCGGGTCAAGACCCTCAAATGGCGCAAGATCGGTATCTTCCTCCTTTTGAGCATGATTGTCGGACCTGGCTTGATCGTCAATACCATCCTCAAAGATCAGTGGGGCAGACCACGACCCCGCAATGTCATCGAATTCGGCGGAAGTTATGAATATGAACCGCTTTTGACCATGGATCGCGAGAGTGATGGCAAGTCCTTCCCCTGCGGTCACGCCACCATGGGCTTCTATCTCTTTGTCCCCTGGTTCCTTCTCCGCCATAGCAGGAGGATACTTGCCGGGGTTTCACTTGCCCTTGGCATCGGAGCCGGAGCCCTGATCGGCTATATCCGCATGATCCAGGGCGGCCATTTTGCCAGCGATGTGCTCATCGCGGGGATCCTGGTCTATCTTACTGCCTTTGCAATGTTTCGGATCCTGGGTTTGCACCGCAACATCTGGTATTTTCCCCAGCCGGACCAGGCACAGAAACGCCTCAACCCTGTTACCAGGGTCATGCTTATCATTCTGGGCATCGCCCTTATCCTTGCCGTCCTGCTTGCCACTCCCTACAATCGCAACCAGACCTATCAGCTCAATGACCTCGGGGCTGAAGAGATCCTCGAACTGCGGATCGTCGAGGGTGATCTGCATATCGGAATGGCGGACAGCACCTATTTTGAGTCCGAGACCACTGGCTTCGGTTTTCCCGGATCAAAACTGCGCTGGCGTCGTCAACAAAGCGGTGAATACAGTCGCAAGACCATCCTGCACCAGGAGATGAAGGGACTGTTTACCGAGCTGTCCAACCTCTCACGCTTATCCCTGGAACGGTCCCGAGCAGTCGATCTGGTTGTCCTCAGCACCAATGAGAGCATCACCGCCGATCTCTCCGCTGCCGATTCCATCCGCGATGCGGTCTTCATTGCCGGTGATGCCCAGATCAGCATCACCCTTCCCGCCGGATATGACCAAGGCGTCGTCATCGCAGGCGATCCCCGCCTGAACAATCCTCAGCACATCCGGATCGTCGATCTGAACGAAGAACCCCACGCTCCGCCGGTCATTATCAAGATGAGAACCGGCGAATTGACCCTCCGGCGGATTTCTCTGGACAGTTATCCTTTATCTGATAAATTGAACAACAATTAAACCAATGGAGTATGTAAAATGAAAACTGGCTATATTATACTGATCGTCGTGGCGGTGGTCATCATCGGCATCGTCGGTTTCGTCATCAGCCGCTACAACATGATGCAAAAAGGCAGAGTCGCCGTCGAAGGCGCCTGGGCACAAGTCGAAAACGTCTATCAGACCCGTTACGATCTCGTTCCCAATCTCGTTGCCACTGTCAAAGGCGTTGCCAATTTTGAGCAGGAAACCCTCACCCAGGTCGTGGAAGCCCGTGCCAAAATGGGCGGGCAGGTCAACCTCCCTCCCGAGGCATTGAATGACCCCACCGCCTTTGCCAGATTTGAACAAGCCCAACAGGGACTGTCCTCTGCCCTGTCACGCCTGATGGTGGTCGTGGAACGCTATCCCGAACTGCAGGCGACCCAGAACTTCCGCATGCTGCAAGACCAGCTCGAAGGCATCGAAAATCGCATCCGCACTGAACGCATGCGTTACAACGAATCCGCCCGTGACTTCAACCAACGCATCGTCACCTTCCCCAATAATATCTTCGCCGGTATGTTCAATATCAAGTCATTCCAGTTCTTCCAAGCCACCGAAGGCGCTCAGACCGCCCCCGCGGTTAATTTTGACTGACAACGTCGTCGATTTTAACTGATATCGTGGTCGATCATGACTGATACTGAAGCTGGCTTCGATGGATACCGATCTCGGTTAAATATGTTACTTTGGTTGACTATAACTGAGACAGGGATAGATTATAACTGAGACCGTAGTAAATTACGACCGGTCCGCATCAGATTTATTACCATAGACCGTCCTTCCCATAGTGGCAGGGCGGTCTATTTTTTCCCAATCCTCAATCCTCAATTCTCCAATCCTCAATTCTCCAATTCTCAATTCCCCAATCCCCTTCCGTGCTTTCCGGTTTTTCCGCGGTTAACTACATCTCATGTTTCAGTTTTTCCCAGCCCTTCACCTCCGGTAAGAGCCCCGCTTCCACCGCTCTTTTCACCGAACGGCAGGGCAGATCCTGCGCTTTGATCTGCGCTTTGGTGATCGTCGCCAGATCTACCTTCTCCGGATCCGCCTTCTCCATCGCATACATCATCTTGCTATAGAGGTTTGTCCACACCGGATATGCCTTGTCCTTCTGCTGGGGCAGCTTGGCATAGTCCTCGGCATAGCGGCGCAAGTCCTTCAGATACGCTTCGCTCAATTCAATGGAATAGATCTGTCTCTGCTTGCCACCGAAGGTCTTATTCGTGACATCCGGCTTCCGATCGGGCTTCTTGCGACACAAGACCCGGCCCACCCGGCGATTGTAGTAATACACCAGCTCGTCTGCTTTGCCCGTGTAAGGCGCTAAGTTTTTCCATACTGCTTTCATCTTTTCTCCTTGCTTGATGACCTTAGTATAACCTTAGTATAACCTTACAACCGTCCGGTCATACTAAGGTTATACTAAGGTCATCAAGCAAGGAAGACGCCGGTTTTTGTCAAGAAAAAAGTGGAATCAACACTTTTCCCCAATATGGACTAAAATCTTCGTGCCAACTGACAACGAAAATGCAAATTGTGCAATGAAAACTGCAAGCTGCCGGGTTGATAAATACATCAACCACAAGCTGGATAAGGAGTATGAGACCATTCTTCATGTCATCCTGACCAACCAGTGTAATTGCTTTCTCCACATATTCGACATCAAACAGGAGGGCACCCAGATCACCATCACCCTTGCCATCGGGAATAACTTCGATGCCGACCTCGCCAAGTACCAGTTGCTTGCCTTGCCCTCCTAAACAATTCCCTTCGACACATGGAGACATCGCCAGGTGATACCCTTGCTTTTCAGGGTGATAGAATAACGGAATAAGCCTGCAATTTTCATGATACTGTCTTGTAATTATCGGTGATACTTTCATGCAATTTTCAGTGATACAAACTGCCCGATCTGATCACTCGAGATATACCCCTTTTGGGTCGCTTGCAATTTTCGGTGAGTCTTTATAACAAGGAAAGTGGCGTAATGACGTCCAGAGTTTTGAACCGTCTCAATTTGGATGAACAGTGAGAACCTGAAAAACTTCTTGACATAAAACCGAACTTGAATTCCGCTCACCCGAGCTTGTGAATTGTGTCGTTGCTGTTTATCAACCAATTGACAGTCCATGTTTTAGGTGTGTAAAAAAGGAACTGTGGTCATTAGCCGGAGGATACTCCGGCGTTGAGATGGCCCTCCAAGGTATCAGACACAGCGAGGTAGATAGTTGAAGCATTTGCTGTTCAGATTAAACACCGGTTATCCACAGGCAGGTTGTTTGGGTTCCAAGCATAGTTGTATCCATTTCCGTGAGTCGCCCCGACCATTGTCAGATTACAAATGTCAAATTCATCCGGGAAGGGCCATCGTGTCCGGCACTCCAGGAGGGTTATTATGGTAATCACATCGCACATTACTTATGCCCCTCTTGCGGCTACTGCATTCAACTTCCTGACCATCATTCACCCGCCATCCATCAATCTCCGGCTCAGCCAATACCGGAGCTTAAATGTGAAACACTCTGTTCTTCATTATCACAACCTTGAGAAGGAGTATCAATTATGAAGAAAATCAGCTTTCTGTTCGCCCTCTTGGCGATATTAGCGCCCGTCCTGGCTCAGACCTATCTGTTTGAGGACTTTGAGACGGCTTTCGTCGGCAGCCCTGGCGCTCCAAGCGGCTGGACGCAGACCATGAACCGCCCGGTCATTCATACTACTGGAGAGCGGGACTGGCATCGCAACACCTGGACCGGCAGTGCCTGGTCGATCGCTTCGTCCGGCAC
>Ga0194125_10007226_pt1 | contig 16084 bp, 13 predicted proteins | sample TA2KigC250mmetaG_FD_148626 | JGI IMG/M metagenome (GOLD analysis project Ga0194125, IMG submission 148626) | Freshwater microbial communities from Lake Tanganyika, Tanzania - TA2015034 Kigoma Deep Cast 250m | ecosystem: Environmental > Aquatic > Freshwater > Lake | place: Tanzania: Lake... | reverse complement strand
TGTTGTATATTCTTTCTGTTCGTAAAAATGTTTTTCTGCCATAATTGATTTTATGAATAAGAGTACTCAAAAATAGTAATTGACTTAATACAAAAAAAATAAATTAAAATAAAAGTGAAATGTTGCTATATCTTGCATTTATTAAGCATTAAAAATAAATTTTGACTGCTTTTTTTTTAAATAATGAACAATACAGAAGAAAAAAACATAACAGTAAACAAAAAAGCTCAGCATGAATATTTCATTCATCAAAAGTATGAAGGTGGAATTGTTCTTGTAGGAAGTGAAGTAAAAGCATTACGTCAAAACAAAGCAAATTTTGTTGATAGTTATGCGATTGTAGCCAAAGGTGAGGTTTGGTTAATTAATGCTAATATTTCAGTATATGATCAAGCAAGCATAAATAATCACGACCCATTAAGACAAAGAAAATTACTTTTTAATAAAAGTGAGATTAGAAAACTAAATAAAGCAGTATCAGAAAAAGGATTTACTTTAATTCCATTAAGACTATATTTCAAAGGTGGAAAAGTAAAAGTAGAATTAGCTATTGTTAGCGGCAAAAAAAAGTATGATAAGAGAGATGATATTGCTAAGCGAGAGATTGATCGCGAATTACAACGAAGGTTCAAATAAGGAGAACTAATTGACTAATAAAAAGCTCTTCCCTTCCGTGAATGAGCAAATAGATCTTATAAAACGTGGAGCTTCTGAAATAATTCCCGAACAAGAATTAGTAGAGAAACTCGAAAAATCTTTCAATGAAAACAAACCTCTAAAAATTAAACTTGGATGTGATCCAACTAGACCAGACTTACATCTCGGTCATTCTGTTGTACTCAGAAAATTAGCACAATTCCAGCAGCTTGGGCATGATGCAATTTTAATTGTCGGAGATTTTACTGGAATGATTGGTGATCCTTCAGGTAGAAACAGTTCTCGCCCTCCGCTTTCATTTGAAGAAGCAAGAGAAAATGGGAAATCATACTTCGATCAAGCAACAAAAATTTTGGACAAGAACAAAACAAGAATTGTATATAATTCAGAATGGCTTGGTAAAATGACATTTGCCGATGTTATTAAACTTTCGTCTAAATATACCATTGCGCGAATGCTTGAAAGGGATGACTTCACAAATAGATACAAAAATGGAATTCCCATAAGTATGCACGAAGTTTTATATCCTCTTGCACAAGCTATGGATTCAGTTGCAATAGAAAGCGATGTAGAACTTGGTGGAACTGATCAAAAGTTTAATTTGTTAGTTGGTCGTGATATTCAAAGGGAATTTGGAATTGCTCCTCAAGTTATTCTAACCATGCCGCTGCTCCCAGGTACTGATGGAGTTGAAAAAATGAGCAAGTCTTTAGATAATTACATCGGAATTAACGAAACTCCGAAAGATATTTATGGTAAAACTCTTTCAATTCCAGATCTGCTTATTTATCCTTATTTTGAATTGACATCAAATGTTTCTAATGAAGAATTGAACTTAATTAAGCAAAAGCTTTCAAATAAAGAAGTTAACCCAAGAGATATTAAACGATCATTAGCTAGAAAATTAGTTACAATGTACTATTCTGATTTTGATGCATTAAAAGCGGAGCAAGAATTTGACAACATTTTTGTAAGAAAAGGATTACCTGATGAAATTAGTGAATGGAGACCACAAACGGGTGTTACTGAAATTGATTTATTAGATTTAATTGTAAATGTCGGTTTTGCACCGACAAAAAGTGAGGCTCGCCGGCTGGTTAATCAAGGCGGCGTTTCAATAGATGGCAATAAAATAGATGATATCAAGTACGTCGTAAAACTACAAGATGAAATAATTTTAAAAGTTGGCAAAAGAAATTTTGTTAAAATTAGATGTAACTAACATAGGAGGATAGAAGAAATTGTTCGTACCAACAAAAATATTTTTTACAAAAGGCGTTGGAAAACATAAAGAATATCTTGCATCATTCGAATTAGCGCTTCGAAATGCTGGAATAGAAATATGTAATCTTGTTTCAGTCAGCAGTATTTTTCCAGTTGGTGCAAAAATTATAACAAAATCTCAGGGACTTAAACTTTTACAGCCTGGACAAATAACACACTGTGTAATGGCAAGAAATTCTACTAATGAACCTAATAGATTAATTGCATCTTCATTAGGTGTTGCAATACCAGCTGATAAAAAAATGTACGGATATCTTTCTGAACATCATCCTTTTGGTGAAACAGAAAAGATTGCTGGCGATTATGCTGAAGATTTAGCAGCAACAATGCTTGCAACGACTCTAGGAGTGGAATTTGATGCCGAAAGAGCTTGGAACGAACGTGAGCAAGTTTATAAAATGTCTGGTAAAATTGTTAGATCATTTAATATCACTCAATCAGCTCAAGGAAATAAAAACGGATTATGGACGACTGTTATTTCAGTAGCCATTCTACTCCCCTAAACTTATGGACAATCACTTAATTTTTTGGATAATTTTTTCTGTAGTTGTATCAGTGATGTTTTACATAGATTTATATGTTACTGATCATCGTCATGGAAAAATAAGTATCAAATCAAGTTTAATTTGGAGTGCTATTTGGATAGCGACAGCTTTGCTATTTAACCTCTTTCTTTATTTTTTTCTTGAGGAAGGAAAACAGAAAGCTCTAGAATTTTTAGCCGGATACTTGATTGAAAAATCTTTATCAGTAGACAACCTCTTTGTTTTTCTTATGATATTTTCTGTCATGGGGGTAAAAGAAGCAAACCAGCCTCATGTGCTTAAGTGGGGTATTATAAGTGCAATAGTAATGAGGATTGTATTTATACTTGCCGGAGTTTGGTTAATTGAAATATTTCACCCAATAATATACGTTTTTGGTTTATTATTATTTTACGCTGCATATAAAATGGCCTTTGGCAGCAACGAAAAAATTGATTATGAAAAAAACCCGGTTGTAAAATATATTACTCACAAATTTAAAATTCTTAGAAACTACGATGGTGACCGTTTTTTTGTTATAAGAAATAACAAAATTTTATTAACACCTTTATTTCTGACTTTTATTTTGGTTGAATCATCCGATGTTGTTTTTGCTATTGATTCCATACCGGCAGTAATTGCTATCACAAGAGATCCATTTATAGTTATCACATCAAATATTTTTGCTATACTTGGTTTACGAGCACTTTATTTTGCATTAGCCGGAATTGTTGATCTATTTAAATATCTTAAATACGGTGTAGCAATTATTCTTGCTTATGTTGGTGTGAAAATGTTGATCTCTGATTTTTATCACATACCAACATTTGCATCATTGGGTTTTATTATTGTTTGTTTAATAATTTCTATAATGTTATCGCTTCTTTGGAAGAAAGAAAAATGATTTTCTTAACCCATAAGTATGGATAATAAACGCTGAAAATAATCCAATAATCATTGGTTCAATATTTGGTAACAATTCTGTATTCAAGACTATTTTCATAATAATCCATAATAAACTCACAACTGATGCTGTTATTATTTCTAAAGTTGCCAAACGATTGCTTATTTGAAATTTATTATAGTATGAACTGATAATTAAAAAAATTAGCCCTGGAATAAAGACACTTCCGACCAAATACCAAATACTTATCACAGATTTTATAAAATATGCAAAAGCAATAGATATTATTGAAGAAACTAGTAATCCATATTTTGTAAAAATCACAATTTTTTCTTCATTCTTTTTCCTACTTCGTTTATAAACTAAATCTCTCCCAAATGTTGTAGCACTGATAAATAAAAAGCTATTGGTCGTGGAAATGATTGTAGCAAAAAGTGCAGCATAAAAAATTCCTTTAGTACCGCTTGATAAAATCAATTCAGCATAAAGTGGAAAGGCTTGAACCGGATTTTCAATATTTGGTAATGCAGCTTTGGAAAACAATCCAGTGCTTGTAGTCAAAAAATCAAATAATGCCCATAAAATGATTGAAATAAGAATTCCATATTTAGCAGTTTTGCCATCTTTAGCTGCGTTGCATCTTTGATGAAATCCTGGGTCGGCAAAAGTCCAGCTGGCAATTAAAAACCAAATTAGGATAAAAAAAGGTGAAGCCCCGCCAAACAATTTCAAATGATTTTCAGGCAAATTATTTACTAAAAACGAATATCCGTCAAATTGAATTAACGAAAACACAAAAATCATTATAAAACCTACGAACATTACAAAAAATTGAAATACATCAGTGAATAGATCTGCCTTATATCCGCCTTTTAACAAGTAAAGTGATGAAAAAATTGTTGCTATAATTATCGAGGGAAGCAAGTCGATATTAAATATTAGTTGAATTAAGTTGCCAGTCATTAAAATGTAAGGTGCTGGCGTAACCAGGATTAAAATAAAAAATGACGCAATTAATCCAACTTGTTTTCCGTAAATGAGTTCTAATTTGTCTGGAATAGTGAAGAGAGAAGAACTTTGAATTTTTTCAGCAAAAAAGAAAGCGAATAGTAGAGCAAATAGATAATAAGGTAATCCTTGAGTAACCCAGCTTAATAATCCGCTATTGTATGTGAATTCACCAACCCCGAGTATTCCACCATACCAAGTTGAAACATTTGTCATTACAAATAAAAATAACCCGACTCGCCTTCCTGACAAAAGAAAATCTGTACTATCATTTTTTGTATTTATCCTAGCAAAAAATCCAATTAAAGATAGTATAAGAAAAAACGAAATTATGATTATTATATCAAGATTACTAAATGAGATCATATTTTTTAAGGATTTCATATTCTCGAATTACTATAATTTTTCCTCCCTTGATATTTAATTTAACTTCGTTTCCCAATGCTTGATTACTTGTACTTTCTCTTGTACCAAAAGGCAGAACATCATTATTCAAAGCATATTTTAAACCATTGGATGTAATCTTGGTTTTTTTATCAAATCCAAAAATCGATATTAATTCATTCTTTTTCGTAATTAAGCTTACAGAAGAATCATAGACCATTAAAATTGAGTTTTTATTAATCAATCTAATGTTTATTGAATCATGATATTTCAAAAGTATACTGATATTACATAATGAATGATCAAGCCTATTACCTATTCCCCCTAATAAAATAGCATTGCTGAATTTATTTTTTATTGCATAGACTAAACATTTTTCTACGTCAGTATTATTTTGGTTTTTACTTTTTATTATTCTGCACTTGTCGTAAAAGAAATCATAAGTTTTTGGCTTAATAGAATCTAAATCACCGATAATATAATCTGGAATTATTTTTTGATTAAGTGCAGTATTTGCTCCACCATCAGCACAAATAAGAATTGAGTACCCAATTGATTCTAAATATTTATAAATATTCTTTTTGGGCTTTTCGCCATTTGCAAGAATGATGCATTTTTTCATAGACTTAATTTAACTCCAAATAGAAAATTACTTTCAGCAGCCGGAAAAAATTCTTTACCAATTCCGTATGATGCATAAAGATTATCAAACAAATTATTTATTTGAATAAATAATTTTAAATTTTTTACAATTGGCTCAGCATTGATTTCATAACTTGCAAATAAATTAGTCACGAAATACGAGTCAACTTTATTATCAGTATAATCGGTAAAAAATGGAATTTTAGAATTATATAAAGTCAGATGTTCGTCATAGTTATCTGAAAAATAAGCACCGACATATTTATTGCTGAGCTGCATATAAATATTCTCTGAGGAATATTTAATAATAAAATTGAACATAACATCAGGAAATCCACTAATTCTATTGCCAGCTAAATTGATTTTTGAAATTGCTAAACTGCTCAAAGGGCTTTGTTCGCGAAATTCATATCCGTTTTTAATATAATTTTTACTAATGCTGCCGTTTAAAATTACTTTTAATTTTTTGTAAATATTAATTTCTGCAATTCCTTCTAAACCAAAATGAACAGTATTTTCCATATTGCCCATAATCGGCTGACCGAAACGATCGAGCTGCCCATTCTTAACAATCTCATCTGAAAAATTCATATAAAATAAGTTAATAGAACCAGAAAAATTCTCTGTCACATAATGCGAACCTATTTCTACATCAATCATTGTTTCCGGTTTAATTAAAGGCCTAGAAAAATTATAAACATTCATTCCTATCATTTCAAATTGTGGTGTTGCTCCTCCGCTAGATTCAGCAGCATCATAATAATTTTTCAAACGCGGTTCCCGAGTTACTTTTGCAATAGAAAAGTAAACACTTGATTGACTGTTAAACTTAAAGTTGATTCCAACTCTTGGATTAAAATAAATATCTGAAATTGAAAATTCATTATCCAAATATTTTTCATTTTCAATTCTATACTTATGATATGCTAATTGTAACTCAAATAGGAAATTAATTTTATCATTCAATTGAAGATTTTCATTTGCAAAAAAGCTGATTATATCTTTGCCTCCTTCGTAATAATAATATCTAAAATCTTTCGTTAAACCAGGAGGTAAGAACTCTGCATAATTAATGCTTCCCCAATGGACTGAATTATGAAATCTAAGTTCTCCTCCAACAATTAACTCCCCTTGTTCATGACTTATTTTTATTCTTGGTATCCAACCGAATTGTTTATTTTCAACCATCGCACGAATTAGTGCATTCTCCGGATTTTGCTTAACATTAAAACCATTAGCACTTGTCAATCTAAAATAATTTGAATCAGCCCATGACCCATCATAGTCAAAAAAACCATTTCCAAAAATTAAAAACATTGCTGAATTAAATTTTACGTTTTTACTAATATTTAATTCATTTAATAGCTCAAAATGAGGTTGTGAAAAATTTTCAATTTCTTGAGGTTTTCTTGTTGCAGCAAATAAATATTGATTTTCATTTGCTTCCCAATAAGAATAATTCTCTTTTCGCAATTCAAGATTTTTAATTGCAAACTTAGGCAGACCATTGTATGCTAATCCATCTGCAACTGGTCCTCCAAAAATATTTATCTGTGTCGTTAAATCTTTATCATAACGTGCAACAGAAAAGTGATATGACTTAAAATCCACCCAGCTTGAATTTCTATACCCACTGCTTAAAAGCTGGGATAATTTTCCATATAATGAATATTTATTATCTATTATACCACTTGAAAATACAGCACTATATTTTCTAGTATTAAAGCTACCTATTGAAGTGGAGAACTCAATTCTAGGTTTATCGGAGAACGGAGATGTTATAATATTTATTGATCCGCCAATTGCTGGATAACCAATTATTCCTGATCCAGCTCCTCTCTGTACTTGAATTAAATCAGTACTTTCAAGTAAATCAGGAAAATCAAGCCAATATACATTGTGGTCTTCGGGGTCATTTTGTACAATACCATTTATGGAAACTGAAATCCTTCTCTGGTCAAAACCTCTAATACTTAAATAGTTATATCCGAGACCATTTCCATTTTCAGAGTAGAAAGTAATTGAAGGCAGATAACTAAGTAATTCTGGAATATCTTGATTTGTGTAGGAGGGTTCAAAATCGTCTCTTGTTAATTTTGAAAAACTTATCGGAGTAGTTCCTTCTTTAGCAATAGATCCTTTTACTAAAATAGTCTGACTAATTATTACCTTGCTTTCCAAGTATATCTCAGATATTTCTTTATCCATTAAACTTGAAACCATAAGTTCTCTGCTTTCAAACCCAACATGACTAAATATAATAAGATCATTTTTTGATTTTATACCTTCCAATTCAAAAAACCCTTCCTCATTTGAAGTTGTTCCCATATTTGTATTTATGTTAAGAATATTTACTAATGGGATAGGATTTTTATTAGATGAATTTAGTAATCTACCTTTTACAGATATTGTTTGAGCAAGAATAGTTGATGTGAAAACAAAAAAAAGAATAATTAATTTTTTCATTTTATTTCTCCTTATATAACTGAAAGATATTTTAAGAAATAAAAAAGCCGTTTTGGGATAACGGCTGCTTAATTATTCTCCCGCCGCTTCCCTACGCTGGCATTACCCAGATCAGGTTTAAGGGTGTGTTCTCAGCCTTAAAACTACGAAGGCACCCCTACGACTCTTTAACTTATGAAAGAACTTTAATTATATATTTTTAATTTTTGACCGATTTTAACTCTGTCACTCTTTAAATTATTCCAGGTCATTATATCAGCAACTAATATCTTATATTTTTTAGCAATTGTCCAGAGGGATTCTCCTTGTGCTACTTTATGAATTCTTGATGCATCTGTTTTTGAATTTGTTTTAATAGAATTCGAAGTAGAAGTTACATTTTTTTCAGTTTTTGGATTCGGTCCATTATCCGAAAAGATAACTAGTGTTTTACCAGCTATAAGTTTATTGCTGGTTAAATTATTCCAATTTTTTAAATCACTAATGGACACATTAAACTGTTCAGCAATTTCGGAAATAGTATCACCTATTTTGATTGTATAATTATATGTATTCGCATTTTTCTTTACAGTATTGTCACCCAAAGACTTTACGGATTCTTTCCCATGAATTTTCAATATTTGACCAACAACAATCTTATTAGATTGTAAATCATTCCACTTTCTAAGCTGCATAGTTGAAATTCCATACTTTATTGCTATTTCACTAATTGTATCACCTCTCCTTACTTTATAACTTGAACTTGCATTAATGTTAGATTTAGAATTGTTATTAGATTCTGATAAAGAAGAATTTTTATAACCATCAGAATAAATAATCAATTTTCTGCCTTTATATATTCGGTTACTTGATAAATTATTCCATTCTTTTAGCTGAGAGATTGTGACACCATATTTTGATGCAATTGTTGATAGAGATTCTCCGCTTCTAATTCTATGTTCAACAGAACTTTCTCCAGAATTTACAAAAAGTATTTCATTTTTTTCTCTTTCGCTTAGATTGTCAATTTTACCATAGTATTCAACTTTGTCTTCTGGAACATATATAGTAAACTCTTGACCTACTTTTAATCTAGAAGTATAAGGCAAGTTGTTCCAATTTCTTAAATCAGAAACACGAATACCGAATAATTCAGCTATATCAACTAGGTTATCTTTACTCTTTATTCTGTATTTGATAGGTTGAGTTCCATCAGGAATCATAAACTCAACAGAATCTGAAAGCATTTCTTGATAGATTTTGGAAAACTTACTTTCGTCAGAATTGTTTGTATGCTCTAATTTGTAAGAAGGATTTTCGTCCAATCCATTAATTTCTTCATCGATAGCTGGCAGAATATCAGTGTTGATTGCCAGATTATCAATATTTAGAGTTGAGGTTGGAATCTTTAATTCTGTTCCAGTCGATAGTTTTTTACGAGGTGAGATATTATTAAAGTTTGCAAGTTGAGAAATACTAACATCATATTTAGATGCAACATGAGATAAAGTTTCACCATTTTGCAAAGTATGAGTAAGGTAGAGAATTTTTGCATCATCTGGTAGGCTATTGACAAGATTTACGAATGCATCATAAGTTTTTGTTGGTACTTTAAGTGGATAACCACCATTATAACTGGGTGGAGTTGTGTTCTGAGTTAACTCCGGGTTCATATTTCTTAGTATATCGGTTGAAATTCCAGCACATTTTGCCAATACATTCAAATCAATTGCTTCGTTTACCTTATGAATTACATAATCGTGTGGTTTTTCATATTGAATGTTAGTAAAACCATATTTTTCTGGTTGACTCGCGATTAAAGTAACAGCAATATATTGAGGGACATAATTCCTTGTTTCTCTCGGAAGGTATTTTCTTAATTCCCAAAAATCACTTGAGCTTGCTCTTCGCATTGCTTTTCGGACTCTACCTTCTCCACTATTGTAAGCAGCCATTGCCAAATACCAGTCACCTAAAGAATAGTAAAGGTCTCTCAAGTGTCTTGCTGCTGCGTATGATGCTTTTTCAGGGTCTCTTCTTTCATCAAAATAAACATCAACATCTAAATCGTATAAACGCGCTGTTCCTTTTACAAATTGCCAAATTCCAACAGCTCTTGCCCAAGAACGGGCTATAGGATTTAAACCACTCTCAGGCATGCTCAAAAATATAAGTTGCTGTGGTACCTTTTCTTCAGAAAATATCCTCGCCATCATCGGAAAATATTTACCGGAACGAGAAAGCCAGGCGTCCATATACTTTCTTCCTTTTCCAGTGAAATATTCTATATACTGTTCTACATATCTATTTATTTCTAAAGGAAATTCACCAACTAAAACAGTTGCACTAATCTCTGAAGTAACTTCTTCTGTAATTGTGGAATCTTCTTCTATAACATGATCAGGAATTCTTTTTGCCATCCATTCTTCTAAAGCATTCATTGATGCATCTTCGGGTAATTCATCTAAGCTTTCAACAAAAGATTTATAATCATCAACTATAGAATTTTCTAATTCTAAATATGCCTCGTTCTCTTCAACATTTGGATAATAACTCAATTTATTTATTGTTGTTAATGCTGATTCATAATAGCTAATCGCTTCAGCTTTAAATCCTAATTTTTGTTTATACAGTGCATTCACATAATCTTTTCGCGCATTTTCTAACATTTCGTTTGAAATCGTAGATATTTTTACAAAGGATGTATCAGGTTTTATTAATTTTGAAGTTTTAGGTGTTGATTGAAATGATGTGCATGAAGATACAACTGATATAATAGCAATAAACATTGGAAGGAATAGTATTCTTTTCACACAGACCCCTAATTTTAGAATTTTAATTGCAATTTAGTCTCTTATAAAAATTTTGTCAAGCTAATTATGAAATAATTCGCTTTATGCTATGTAAAACAATAAGTTATGTTTAATAATACTTTTGGTAAATTTATAATGGAATGTTTGAATGTTTCTTTCTCGGATTCAAATCAACCTTAGTTTTTAATATTTGGAATGCTGAAATCAATCTTTGTTTCGTTTCTTGAGGTATTATTACTTCGTCAATATATCCTCTTTCAGCTGCTATGTATGGATTTGCGAATTTTTCTAAATATTCTTTTAGTAGCTGTTCGAGTTTTTCAGTTGGATTTTTTGCATTTGCTATCTCCTTCTTAAAAATTATCTCCACTGCACCTTTTGGTCCCATCACAGCAATTTCTGCACTCGGCCAAGCAAAATTAAAATCTCCTCTAATATGTTTAGAATTCATCACATCATACGCACCGCCATAAGCTTTACGAGTTATAACAGTTACTTTCGGAACCGTGGCTTCACAAAATGCAAATAATAATTTTGAACCATGACGAATTATTCCATTCCATTCTTGTTCTGTACCAGGTAAAAATCCTGGAACATCTTCAAGAACTAATAATGGTATATTAAACGCATCACAAAAACGGATGAATCTTGCACCTTTAACAGAAGAATTAATATCTAAAACACCAGCTAATACGGAAGGCTGATTAGCTATTACTCCAACAGATTGTCCGCCAATCCTTCCAAACCCAATAATAATATTTTGAGCATAATTTTCATGGACTTCCAAAAATTCATTATTATCCACAATTAAATTAATTATCTCTTTCATATCATACGGTTTATTAGGATTGTCTGGAATAATTGTATCAAGTTTTGGTATGATTGCATCATTACTAAAATCATAATTATGCTCTGGCGGTAGATCTTTCCAATTAAGCGGAATATATTCGATTAATTTTTTGATATTTTCTAAAACTTCAACTTCGCTATCAAATACAAAATGCGCAACACCACTTTTCGAGGAATGAGCTTCAGCGCCTCCTAAGTCTTCAAAACTTACTTCTTCATGGGTAACAGTTTTCACTACATTGGGTCCAGTTACAAACATGTGACTTGTACCTTTAACCATAAAAATAAAATCAGTAATGGCTGGCGAGTAAACGGCTCCTCCAGCACATGGACCAAGAACTGCAGATACTTGAGGTACAACTCCTGATGCTAAAGTATTTCTTAAAAATATTTCTGCATAACCTCCAAGACTTACAACTCCTTCTTGTATTCTCGCACCGCCAGAGTCGTTTAATCCAATTATGGGGATTCCCAGTTTCAAGGCCATATCCATTATCTTGCAAATCTTTTCTGCATGAGTTTCTGAAAGGGAACCACCAAATACTGTAAAATCTTGACTAAAAATTGCAATTGGCCTTTTATTTATTGTTGCATAACCAGTAATTACTCCATCGCCAGAAATTCTATTCTTATCAATTCCAAAATCAGTTGATCTATGTTTTACTAACATATCAATCTCTTGAAATGATCCATCATCAACTAATAATTCTATTCGTTCACGTGCAGTTAACTTCCCTTTTTCGTGCTGCTGATCAATTTTATTTTTCCCACCACCCAGTAATGCATCTTTTCTAAGTTTCTTTAATTGCTCAATTTTGTCTTTCATATTTACCTTAAATCTTATAATTACTTTTGAAGAAATTGAATACTATTCAAATCTTTTTCAATTATTTCTTTTAAATCTAAGAATCGATTTTCAGTTATAATTTCTTTACTTCTTTCAACGGGTAAATCTATTTGATACGTTTTAACAATTTCACCAGGATTTTTACTCATTAAAAAAACAACGTCAGAAAGTAATATTGAATCAATCACATTTGTAGCAGCAAGTAATATAGGAATTTTTTTAATCTTGCTTATTTTTCTCAGCAATAAAATAAGTTCGAATTTGGAAATTTCATTTAAGTCATTGAAAGAATCATCAATACATATTAGTGAAGGATTATTTGCAAGTGTTCTTGCAAGTGAAATTCTAAATCTAAAGCCAATACTTGAATTATGGGGATAATGTTTTTCATATCCATCAAGTTCTACTAATTTTATAAAATCGCTAATATCTCCAATATTGTTTTCACCTAACCCGAATAGAATATTTTCTTCAACGCTTAACCAAGGAAATGTAGAAGGTGCTGAAGGAATATATAATATTTTATTTTTTGAATCCTTTTCTATTCTTCCGCTGTCTGCTTGGTTAAAACCGCATATAATTTTTAATAGTAGTGTTTTTCCGGCTCCAGAGGGTCCTACCAATGAATAAATTTTGTTGTCATTAATTACAAATGAAATATCTTTCAGAATTAGTGAACTTATTCCATCTGCATGTTCGAAGGCTTTCGATATGCAATTAATTTTTATCATTTATCCAGAAAAAAAGTTTTTTATGTATAAAAGTAATACCACTGCTGCCTAATAAAATTAGTATTGCAATAATCAGTGCAATAGCAAAAAGACCAGAAAAATCTGAGTATGATAATGCATCCTTATAAATTCCTCCAAATCCATTAATGCCGGCTATAAATTCATAAATCATTGCTAAAATCCAAACTTGATAATGAATTTTACGCATCGACGTAAAAATATTTGGTTGTAAACTTTTTATTGCAACTTTCGAATAGATTTGGTTGGCTGATAGACCAAGATTTTTTGCGACAAGTAAATAAATTTTATTTATGTTTTTGAATTCTTTTACATAAATAATGCATAATGCAATGCTAGAAAAAATAGTAGTGAATAGAAATTCATAAATTAGATTATTTCCAAACCAGTAAACAAAAATTATTGCAAAGAAGAATGCTGGAAAGTATTGGAATATTTTTAATTTTTCGAGAACTGAAGGTGATTCAAATTCTATCCTTATCAATAAAATAGCAACGGAACGCGAAACGAAATAGGAAATAAAAAGCGATAAGTACACAACAGAAGTAGTTATGCTAATTGCAAGTATTAAATTATAATCTTGCCATATAACAATTAATGATTCTAATAAAATCGACGGCTTAGGAAGTAGTTTATTTATTGGAAGGATATACTCAAAAAGAATGATATAGATAAACAATAAAGTTAAAGCAAAAATAATTTTTGAGTCAAAATTAATTTTTTTCATTATGAACAAATCTTATCTTATAAACATATTTAATATATCGATTGGATGAAGACAATCCAATTAACTTGTTAAAAATGGATTGAATAACTTTTCGTGACCAATTGTACTTTCAGCTTCATGCCCAGGATAGATTATTACGTCATCCGGTAAGTTAAAAAGTTTTGTTTTAATTGATTTTATTAGGTCATCAAAATTTCCTCCCCATAAATCGGTTCTTCCAATCCCTTCTTTAAATAATACATCCCCAGTAAAACATATTTTATCTGTCTCAAAATAGATACATAATTCACCTTGTGTATGTCCCGGTGTATATAAAAAACTGCAAGTAGAATAACCAATACGTAGTGTAGAGTATTCATTAAGCATCTCATCAGGTTGTGGAGATGGTTTAAAATTAACTCCATATGTTTTAGATTGTTCCATCATTAAATCAAGTAAAAATACATCATGTTCAGGGGCGAGATACTTTACATCATATTTTTCTTTAAGATAAGCATTCCCAAAAATATGATCGATATGGCAATGTGTATTAACAATGTATTTCAACACTAATCTGTTTTCGTCAATAAATCCAGAAAGAGTTTTGTTTTCATTTTCATCATAATTACCCGGATCAATTATCATTGCTTCTAAACTTGTTTCATCAAAAACAACATATGTGTTTTCTGAAAAAGGACTGAATATAAATTTTTTAACAATTAGCACGATTATTTCCTAAAATTCTGTTTAATTTTTTTAACTAAATCCTTAGTAAATGATATATAATTGCTTTTCGTTTCCTCTATTGAATCCCCGCCGAATTTTTCTAAAAATAATTTTGCAATTGCCCAGGCTGTCATTGATTCAGCAATTACAGAACACGCTGGTACTGCTACAAAATCACTTCTTTCTCGTCTTGATTCAATTGAATTCATATTTCTTAAGTCAATTGTTTTAAGGGGACTCATTAAAGTTGCAATTGGCTTCATTACTGCACGAAGTATTATCGGCATTCCAGTTGAAATTCCCCCTTCAATACCGCCGGCTCTATTAGACTTCCTACTAAATCGATTGTTTGCAATTAGAATTTCATCATGAACTTCAGATCCATATTTATCGCTGGAAGAAAAACCTATTCCAAATTCTACACCTTTCACAGCATGAATTGACATAATTGATTGAGCAATTTCTGCTTCAAGTCTGTTGTCATAATTCATAAATGATCCTAACCCAATTGGGATGCCAGTTGCTATAACATAAAACGTTCCTCCAAGTGTATCACCTTTCTTCTTGGCTTGTTTAATTTTTCTAATAATCCTATCCTCATGATTTTTGTCAAGTACTCTTACCTGATTACTATCTGATGCAAAGTTTATATCTTTTGCATTAACATTTTCAACTGATTTATTCTCGAACCATTTTTCGATATGAATAGTATTGGAATAAACACCTCCAATATTTTCGACAAAACTCCCAATGTAAATTCCAAATATTTCTAAAAATTTTCTTGCGATTGTGCAAGCAGCAACTCGTGCAGCTGTTTCTCTGGCACTTGACCTTTCTATCGAGTTACGAATATCATTGTAACCATATTTAATCGTACCAGTTAAATCAGCGTGCCCAGGACGCGGTATAGAAATAATTTCTCCATATTGCCTTTGCTTTTCTAAACTCACTAGATCAGTCCAATTTTTCCAATCATTATTCCATATCAGCATCGAAATTGGAGACCCAAGTGTTTTACCATATCTGATACCAGAAAGGATTTCAACTTTATCATTTTCAATTTTCATACGAAGTCCGCGACCATATCCGGCTTGTCTTCTACTTAATTCAAAATTAATATCATCTTCAGAAATTTTGAAATTGGAAGGAAACCCAGATACAATTGTAGTAAGTGCTTTACCGTGTGATTCACCGGCAGTTTGAAATTTGATCATAATAATTAGCTAAATGTGTTGATACAAATATAAAAAAAGCGCCCTAATAGTGGACGCTTTTTAAAGAGGATAAGAGTTTTTTTATTTTGGAATTTCTAATCCGACTAAACGAGATCTGCCTTCATTATCTACAATTCTTAATAAAACAGCTTTACCTTTTTTATTATTTATTATTTCATCAATCTCTGAAACAGAATCGATTTCCTTTCTATCTGCAGATGTAATAACTAATCCTTCAAATAATCTTTGATTATAAGCTTTACCAAAACTTTTAACCTTAGAAATCATAACACCATTTTCAACCTTAAACTGCTTCTTTTCATTATCATTCA
>Ga0194125_10007222_pt1 | contig 16089 bp, 16 predicted proteins | sample TA2KigC250mmetaG_FD_148626 | JGI IMG/M metagenome (GOLD analysis project Ga0194125, IMG submission 148626) | Freshwater microbial communities from Lake Tanganyika, Tanzania - TA2015034 Kigoma Deep Cast 250m | ecosystem: Environmental > Aquatic > Freshwater > Lake | place: Tanzania: Lake... | reverse complement strand
GATGAGACCGGCCAGAAATACCAGGGAAATCCGAAATCCGAAGCCGCGCCGCGCGGAAATTCGAATCTCGAAATTCGACACCGCGCACGCGGAGAGATCAATCCGAAACAAATTCCCAACGGAAGAGAATCCCAAACCTCGCGCACCGAGGCCGGGCCGCCCCACGCCGACGGTTCTCCCGCCAAGCATCAGCGTTTCGGTCATTGGAATTTCGGTCATTTGCATTTGTTTCGGATTTCGAATTTCGGATTTCGAACTTCGCTCCGTCACAGGCCGCGAATTTCCACCAGCTCGCCCGGGACCAGCGCCAAGCCCGGCGGGACTTTGATCAACACCGGCAGGCCCCATTGCGGAACCGTCGGATTGCGCCACAGGCGTTGCGGCATCAGCTCGATCGTCGGGCCGATCTCGGCGATCTGGGACCGTTTGCTCGCGGCCGGCGCCTGCGGCTTGCGCAACTCGACCGGCATCCGTGCCCGGAGATGGCCCAGTTGCTGCTCGCTCACGTAAGCGACCACCTCGGTCGGCGCTTCCTCCGCCACCGCCAGGATAGGATCGCCGGCCCGCACCACTTCGCCGGGTTGGCGCACCACCTCTTCGCCGGGCCGCTGCAACAACGCGTCATTCCTCTGTCCGTGGATGGGGATGACCCGACCGGCGATTGGCGCGGTCAGCTCCACCCGGCGGCGCGCCTGCCAGGCGTCCAGTTGCGCCAGCAGACCCTTCATGATCTCCTCCTGCACGCCGACCTGCCGGCGGATAGCCTCCAGCGCCGCATCCTCCGAGGGCGCCGGAAATTCCTGCATGGCAAACGCATCCCGCCTCTGCTGGGTCTGGCGGAGAATCCCCCGGGCCTGTTCCAACAGTTGCTCGTTCTCCCGGACATTCTGGAGGATGCTGGCGTGGTGGACTTTGATCTTCTCCAGCTCCAAAGGCACGATCGCCTCATCCTGCAGCAACTTCTCGCTGATCTTCACCTGCACCGCCAGGTCTTCGAGCGTGATGCGCCCCGAGGCGATGGCTCTCTGCAGGTCGAGGATTCGCAGGCGGGCACTGTCGACGTCCATCTCGAACCGCCGCCAGTTGTCCTTCTGGTTCATTTGGAGCGTGGCGGCGTCCGCCCGCAGCTTCTCCTGCGTGGGAATCAGTTGGGCCGAAAGGCGGACGGCTTCGGCCCCGGCCATGGCCAGGTCGGCCCGGAGCTTCGCCTCGTCCAGCAGCTCGTTGTCGGTGACCGTGTCCAGCGTGACCAGCGGCTGCCCCTCCTTGACGGGGGCAAAGAGCGGCGCGTGGATCTCCTTGATCCGGCCGGTGCAACTGGCCGCGACCTGGAGCACCTGCCCGCGGGCGATGCCCATGGTCTCGAACCGGGTTGTCCGCTGATAGAGCAGCCAGACCACGACCGCGACGGCCACCAGCCAGACCGTCACCGGCACGGCGTGACGCCGGTAGAAGCGTTTGACTCTCTGGCTTTTGCCCACGCTGTTCTTCATCCCGTAGCCTACACCTCAAGCAGCTTTTCCTGCAACGTCAGGCTGATGTTCTCAATCCCCTCGACCTTCTCCAACTCCGAGATGAACTGTTCGTTCTGTCCGGTGTCGCGGATCAGGATCTGGTAGGCGTACTCGGCGGGTCCGCCGAAGCCGCTGTCCTGCAGGGAAATCAGGGTAAAGCTCCCGCAGAAGCGCTGCAGGATGCCGGCCACGGGATGAGCCGGTCCCAGGGGGCCGCGCAGGCTGAAGCGCAGAAAACCGTTGTGCGGCTCGTGGGAGCCGAAGTCCGTGAGGAACAGGTAGAGCATGATCAGGCTCAGAACGGCGGTCCCGAGAATGGCCGTCACGTAGCGGTGCGTGCCGACCGCCATGCCGACGACCAGCGCGCAGAAGATGAACGAGATGTCGCGGGTGTCCTTGATGACGTTGCGAAAGCGCACGATCGCCAGGGCGCCCATCAACCCGAAGGCCGTGATGATGTTGTTGCCGATCACCGTCATCACCAGCGAGACCACGACGGTGATCAGGATCAGGGATTGCACATAGGAGCGGGAATAGGACAGCCCGCAATGGGTCGCGTAGTAGACCCAGGCCAGGACCTGCCCCAGCACAAAGGCCAGCAGCAGCGACAGGAGCACCGCCTGGGGGCTGAACGGCCCCCCGCTGATGGGTGTGTCTTCCAACAATTGCCAAAGCCTATCCATACCACGGAACCCTCACCGCCGGTCCGCAAAACCCGAGGCGGCATGCCTGCGTGATCGAGGTGGCGTACTTGGACATCGGGGTCACTTCGAGCTCGAAATGCCGCACCAGCCGGGTAAGCCACGCCGGATAGCAGCCGGTGAACTTGATCTCCAGGATCGTGTGGCCCGTCGTCACCGCATGGTGCTGCCAGCCGGAGCCACCCAACCGCACGTACGGCTCGTGCGTGACCTTGTAGCAGAGTTCCCGGTCGAACGTCACCCGCACCCGGTCCTCCGTGGTGCCTTCGAACGCCTGCCGCAAATAACGAATCAGGACCATGGGACCGGCGCGAATCGCGGCCACATAGCACTGAAACTGATTCAGAGCATTCTCATCCGTGGTGTAGCCCTGCGGCGGCAGAGCCCTGCCGGCCAGCAGAACCGGCACATCACGGTCCGTCACCTGCGCCCGGCTCTTGAAAATGACCTGGTTGATCCGCCGTTTGATCTCCAGGAAGCGCGGATACTCCGGCTCATCCGTATAACTGCGAATCCGCAGCTTGAAGCGGTTTTTCACCCCCGTCAAGCTCTCCCGGCAAAGCTGCAAATCCGGAGCATCGAGGTACAGGCTGACGATCGGGTACATCCCGCCCCGCTGCAGCTTCGAGTAGCGATCCGGCTGCAAGAACGGGCGGATATATCGGACGATGCCCGCCGCCCGGATTTCGTCGATGATGTACTTCATCTCGAAACGGCAGGCGAGCATCCGGTCCGCGGTGACTTTCCGCGCCGGCTGTGTCTCTTGCTTGTCCTTCTGGTCGAAACCTCCAAGACCCACCGAATATTCCGATTGCTCCATCACCTCATTCTCGGTCACGCATGCTGCCGGTTGGAACCCATATTTTTATCCATTTTAACACAAAGGTCCCCTCTGCGTCAAGCGTCTAGAGCCATAGGAGCCCCTCCGGCCGGAGCGCACAACGACGGAAACTCGCGGCAGGCAGGGTCACCGTGCGCCATTTCGGACTGCGGCGTGTCCTGTGCTCCAGGTAGTCTTCGAGCCGGAGGCAGAAGAAGACGTACCGATCGATACCCAACGCGAGGACTTCGCACCCGTCGAAATCCACATCCGCTCGGGCCACACGATACGCAAAGACGAAAACCGCCTCGTGGTCGCAGCCGAGCGCCTCCCGCCACAGTTGCAGGCTTTCGAGATCGTCCACGGTGACCCAGCAGTCCAGGCCCCTCAGTCCGACCAGGGTCGTGCCGGCGAAGGTCCGGCCCTTGACCTCGGCAATCACCTTGCGATCCGGTCCGGGAAAAAGCAGGAAATCGAAGTTCTTGACGGATTCATGGGACGGCCCCAGCCGCCGGTGCTCATCGCTGCGGACGTAGGGCACGTGATGATCCAGCAGCCAGCTTTCAAAGGCACGCTCGTAGCGATTGGGAGAGTCGTCCCGCATAACGGTCGCACTCCGCCTCTGCAGAGGTCAAGGGTATCACAATTCCCACGGGCGCCATCGGGTACCCCGACAAACGAGCAGGCCCACCTTACGGCGCCCTTGCCCCCTCAGGAACTCAGTCGGGAGAGGAACTGCTCCAGATCCGCAAGCTCCTGCGTGCCCGTGGCCATGTTCTTGAGGACCACCTGGCGTTTGTCCCGGTACTCCTGGCCGATAATGACACACATCGCCGCCTTTTGGCCGGCCGCCTCCTTGAGCTGCTTCGAGAGACCGCCCTGCCGGTAGCTGAAGTTGGCCGCATGTCCTTGGGCGCGAATCCGGGCCGTGACTTCGTAGACGGATCTGGCCATCTCCGGATCGGCCAGAGCGACGAAATACTCGATCGCCGGCTGGGGCACCTGCTTTTCCATAATACCCCTCTGTTCCAGTAGAATTTCCAGGACACAGTCGCCCATGCCCATTCCGGTCGCGGAAATCGCCGGTCCGCCGAAATCCCGCAGCAGATTGTCGTAGCGTCCCCCGCCGCAGATGGCCCGCAACTCGCCGGCAATATCGTGCACTTCGAACACGACACCGGTATAGTAGGCCAAGCCGCGGACAATACTGGGGTCGAAGACGCAGTACTCGCCCACGCCCATGGTCCTTAAGATGTCAAACACGGTCCTGAGCTCATCGGCCGCTTTCAAGAGGTCTTCATTCGAGGCGACGATCTCAGCGATTCTGTCCACGGAATCGAGGGCCATCAGGTCGCGGATCTTACCGGCCTGAGACGGATCGGGCACCTGCTCGGCCAGCAACGCGTCGAAAGTCTCAGCCGGCAGCTTCGGCTTCTTGTCGAGCACGGCGTACAGCGCGTCGAGCCGCTCCGTGGGAATTCCGATACTCGCCAAAACCGTCGCCAGGAGCCTGCGGCTGGAGATCTTGGCCTGTACGTCCCTGGGGGTCAGGCCGACCATGCGGAGGTAGTCCAAGGTCGTGAAGATGATCTCGGCGTCGGCCTGTCCGGAGTCCTCGCCGATGATGTCGATGTTCCACTGGAAGAACTCCCGCAGCCGGCCCTTCTGGGGGCGCTCGGCCCGGCACAGACGCGGGACGGAAAACCACTTGATCGGCCGTGGTAGAGCGTTGATCCGCTGATTGACCATCCGGGCCAGGGTCGGCGTGATCTCCGGGCGAATCGCCAGTTCGCGGCCACCCCGATCCTGCAGCGAAAAGAGCTGCTCCACGATCTCCTGGCCGCTCTTGATCTGGTACATGGCCAGATGCTCGAAGATCGGGCCGTCGTATTCCTCGAAGCCGTTGCGCCGCGAAGCCTTCTTCCAACCGTCGATGATCCAGTTGTGCCGGGCCATCTCCGGCGGGTAAAAGTCCCTTGTCCCTTTGACTGGCGGTATCTTCATGCCCTTCTTCTCTTTATGTTCCGAATTGCCCGTTTTTCCGTGACGTTGTTGTCGAATTTCACCCTGATGTACTCATCCATGTCCTTGTCGCAGGTGAAGTGCAGCTCATAATCGTACTCCCCCGGGACAGAATCGCAATCCGCATGCTTGTACTTGCGGCAGATCTTCGGCCGCCGCTGGTAAATGCCGCACCGGTAGTCCTCCTGGGAGAGGTGACGGCACACGTTCTTCACGCTGAGGTACCAGTCGCCGTCCTCCACGAACACCGAGACATTCTCGTGACAGAGGTACCAACGGATATCCTCGTAATCCGCTCGCGTTTCCGGTGTTTCGATCGGCAAGGCGAAGTACCGGCAACACAGTCCGGCGCATCGCCCACATTGCCCCTTCTTCGCCATCCATGATCCCTTGATCGGTTCCCGAGAGCGACCTGTCGGTCGAATACCGGCACTATACGCCCCGGCCGACGGATCGTCAAGAAAGGCCACTCCGGCTGTTCCAGGGGCCTCGTCGCGGCGTGCGGAGACAGGGCCGGGTCCCGGTGCCACACGCCGCGACGGCAGGGAAATTATTTTTGAAAAAATCCCATTAAAGTAGTTGACACCCGTCACCGGGGTCGTTACTATTGTCTTTAGTGATTTTGTCCACAGGCCCCCGCATAGTCTCGCTTCCTCTCCCTCATCAATAGCGGGGGCTTCTTTTTTGCGCCCATCGCGTCCGTGGCTTCGGGGAAAGCGCAAGCCTCTCGGGTGCACACGCTTGCGAGTCGTGAAGCCGCTTCGCGGCGGGTAGGAGAAAGAAACCCACCGTATCCCAGGTGCCATGCCTACGCCTCGTAGGCATGTCTACGCAAAGCCGTAGACATGGCACCCAAACCGCCAGTTTCTTAGGAGGGCGCAGACGCTGACAAGAGACCGGAGATCTTGGGCTCGTTCCCCAAAAGAACGGCCTTCGTCGCGTTGGAAACGTATGCCCAGGCGGCGCGTATCCGCGCTACGCACACCAAGGCCGCGAGCGTCTGAGTTCGCCCGTGAGAATGTTCTGCGCGATCATCACGTCTTCGCGGACCTGGAAATCGAACATCCCGACGCAGAGGAAATCGGCGCCGCCTTCGAACGCGAATTTGAACCCCACCCGCGGGTGAACCGCCCCGGCGGCGAGGACTTTGAACGCAATCCAGGGCTCTTTGAGCCCGGCCATGTACTCGATCGTCTCCTCGGGGGCACGGCAGTACATGTTGTCGTGGTACTCGTCACGATTTCCGCTGTTCGGCCCGACCACGTCGAATACCTTGCGGTTCTCCTTCGGCGTCGCCGACCAGTAGGTGTCCGGATGGATGGTCTTGACCCAGAAGTCCGGCTTGAATCCCGCCTTGACGCAGGCCTTGACCGTCTCGATGTCGTGCGCGCCGAGCCCGCCGGGCACTTTGAACTGCTGAATGTAGTCCAGGGCCTCGCCCAAGGCCTCCACCTTGCCGTCCCGGACGGCCTTGTCGGCGATTCCCCCCTGCACATACACCGCGTGGGCGCCGTTGTCCACGGAGCGTTTGATGCCTTCCTGGATGTCCTTGCCCGAGGCGCAGTCGGAGAACCACTGGATCTTGCCGCCCCGCTCGTTCCAGTAGCGGTTCATCACCCGGTCGGAGACGGGGTTCGTCAGGACCGTGTTGATGCCCATCTCCTCCGCCAGCTCAAACGTCTGAAACACCTTTTCATCGGTGTGGTACGCCTTCACGAGGGGCGAGACATAGATCAGGTCCCGGCTGTGGGCCCAGCCGCCGATCAGGTTGCCGCCACAGAAGACCCGGCTGACCTTGAGGTTCTTGATCTGGCCGTACTGCATCTTGCCGCTACCGGCAGCGGCCGCCGCCGCTTTACCCTGTTTCGCGTTGCCACCCCCCTCGGTCATTTTCGCCAGCAGGTTCTGCTCCTCGAAGCTCGCCAACCCCAGGGCCACGCCCGCAGAGGTGACGACCGATCCCTTGATGAAACCGCGACGATTGACTTCGTTTGCCGCCATGGTTCTAACCCCTCAACTCAGATCACGACATGAATAGCTCGCCCGACAGTACTTGTAGGGTGGGGCTTGCCCCACCGATTCCTTTCTTCATCCGCCTTTTGGTGGGGCAAGCCCCACCCTACAGTTCGCACGACAGCATCATTAGCCCGGCAAGGTCATGCCCGCCAGGGCCGCTGCCTTTGCAGATCGCCGGACAGGATGTTCTTGGCAATGATCACATCCTCCCGGACCTGGAAATCGAACATCCCGACGCACATGAAATCGGCGCCGTTCTGAAGGGCGTGCTTGAACCCCTCACGGGGATGGATCGCCCCGGCCGCCAGAACCTTGTAGGCAATCCACGGCTTCTCGACCTTCTGCATGTACTGGACCGTCTTGTCCGGCTCCTTGTCCCAGTAGTTGTCGATGTTGTAGTTGTCGATGACGTCCTTGTGCTGGTCGGGTCGCCGGGTGGACCAGTAGCCGGTGCTGTGGTGGGTCTTCATGTAGAAATCCACCGGCAGCTTCGCCTCTTCACAGGCCATCACGGTCTCCAGGTTGTGCCCGCCGACGCCGGCGATGACGCCGTTCTGTCTGATGATGTCGAGCAGCTTGCCGACCAGGTCCACCTTGCCGGCCCGCGTCCACGCATCGCCCAGGTTGCCGATCAGGAACGCCCCGACCGCTCCGCCGTCGATGGCCCTCTTGACGTCGGTTTCGAGATCGTCCGGCTGGACGACACACTGCACGAGCCACTGAATCTGGCCGCCCCGCTCCTCCCGGTATTTCTTCAGCACGCCGAACGAGCTTGTGCCCACGATGATCGTATTGATACCGTTTTCTTCGCAGAGTTCGAGCGTCTGGATGATCTTCTCCTCGGTGAAATACTGCTTCAGGAGCGAGGAGACATAGACCAGGTCCCGGCTGTGGGCATAACCGCCAATGAGGTTGCCGCCACAGATCAGCCGGCTGATGGTCACATCGCCGATCTTGCCCGTCGGAAGCCCCTGAATGCCCGCCCCCGCCGGCGTGCCTGGCTCCTTCCCTGCCGCCAGCAGGGCCTGCTCCTCGAGACTCAAAGCAGACGCCAAGGCGGTAGTACCGATGAGAGAGCCCTTCAAAAACCGACGGCGGTTCAAATCACCCGACATACACGGCCCCACTTACTCGAACAGCAACTTCCATCAGGGCGGACACCAGCGGACACCATATGCCTGATTCTTGCTGATCGTAGCAAGGCAAAGCATGCTTGTCAACGACAAGCACAGAGTTGCCTGGGAAAATTGTATAGACCACCAGCATATTTGCCGTTAATCTGCTGTTTATGTTTACACGACTACTGCATCTGCCGGATCATTCGTTCTTTCTATTCGGCCCGCGCGGGACCGGTAAGACGACGTGGCTGCGCCAGGTTCTCCCGAATGCACTGTGGTTCGATCTCCTGCGCACACAGACGTTTCTTGCGCTGACCCGGCAGCCTGATTCTTTCCGTCAACAGATTCAGGCCTGGCCCGAAGGAAGTTGGATCGTGGTCGACGAAGTACAGCGTCTCCCGTCCTTGTTGAACGAAGTGCACGCCCTCATCGCGGAGCGTGGCCATGCCTACCGCTTCGCGCTCAGTGGGTCCAGTGCCCGCAAACTCAAACGCATGGACGTCAACCTGCTGGCCGGCCGGGTGATCAATCGCCAATTCTTCCCTCTGACCGGAACCGAGTTGAACTACGACATCGATCTCGATCAGGTCCTTCGTTTTGGGTTGCTCCCGCAGATCCATGCGGAGCCCAACTTTGCCCTCGACGCCTTGGAAGCGTATGTGGCGAACTACATTCGGGAAGAGATCCAGCAGGAGGCCCTGGTTCGAAACCTCGACTCGTTTTCGCGTTTCCTGGAGGTCGCAGCCCTGATGAATGGGCAGATCGCCAACGTATCGGGTCTGGCACGCGACTGCGCCGTGGCCCGACCGACCGTGCAGGGTTACTTCGCAACCCTCGTAGGGACCTTGATCGGCTTCTGGCTGCCGGCCTGGCGAAAGCGAGCCAAAGTCAAGGAGGTGGCCAGCCCGAAATTCTATCTCTTCGATCCGGGTGTCGTCCGGGCGCTCGCCGGCCGCTTGCGCGAGCCCCTCGACCCCGTGGAACGAGGGTTTCTGCTGGAGACGTGGCTGCTGCACGAGCTTCGGGCGGCGATGGCCTGCCAAGACACCGGCGGCCAATTGCATTATTGGCGAACCCCCGGCGGCACCGAGGTCGATTTCATCTGGACTCGGGCGGAACATGCGGTCGGTCTGGAAATCAAGGCCGCTACCACATGGCGAAGTGAATACGGCGCCGCCCTCAAATCCCTGCTCGCCCAAGGGAGCCTGGAAGCGGCGTACGGCATCTATCTCGGCACCGCCGAACTCAAGGATGGCGCACTGCGAGTCTTTCCTCTGAGGCGGTTTCTCAGAGAACTCGCGTCGGGTAACGTGCTACGGACCGTTGAGGAGTGACAACGGCCTGCCTCGTCTGACCCTTACTCGCTCACAATCACGATTTGGGCCCAGTGGCCGGTTTCGTAGCGCCAACCGGTCGGCTCGTTGACCAGTTCCAGGTTGACCGTCCGGCCGGCGAAGCGGGACAGGTCTACATTCACCTCGACCCAGCCCAGGGTGGTGGTCTCGGGTCCGATCGTCTTGCGGAGCAGCACCTCGCCGTTGGCCTTGACGATCAGGTCCCAATCGCCGCGGGCATCGTGCCCAACGACCAGCTTCAGGGTGCTCTTGCGGCTCGCCGGCAGATCGACGCTCCGGCTGAGCACGCAGCCGACGTTCTGGCCGAGCGGATGCGTCACCAGAACGTTCTCCCGGCCGCGCAGCTCCTTCCGCAGGCCGGGGTTCTCCGCCTCGCCGCATTTGCTGACTTTCCAGCCCGGTGCGAACTCCCCGATGGCCTTGGACAGGTCCTTGCCGCTCTCGGCGGTGATCTGGGCCATCTCCTCGGGCGTGTAGCGGCACTCCAGGGCCGGCTTCGCGTCCCAGCACCGCTCCAGAGCCGTCGGGCGCGGCGTCTGCCGGGGGATCACGAAGTACTCCTTGCCTCCCTGGTCGGTCACCATCTTGCCGCCGCAGTTGACAACCGCATCGCGGGTCAGCTTCTCCGACACCCGCAGCAGCGTCGGGAAGTCATACGGCGTGTGGCTGAACTTACGCGACAGATCCAGGGCGCTCGTGAACTTGTCCGGCAACTTCTCGAAACCGATGGTGGTGAAGAGGATTCCCGCCGCGTTGGACGGATTGCAGTCGGAATCCTGGCCGCACCGCATGGAAATGACGACCGTCTGATCAGGATCGCCCCGGCCGTAGAGCAGCCCCATCACGATGTAGGCGCCGTTGATCTTGGCGTCGATGTTGAACGCGCTTGCGGCCCCCGTGCAGGAGAACCGGCGATACTGCGGATTGAGATGGTACTTCTCGTTGATCAACTGCCACGTCTTGACCCAGTCCTGAGGATACTGCCTGTACCACCGCAGCACGTCGCTGATGCATTCGTGATACTGGCTTTCCCGGGGGATACACTGCAGGCCGGCTTCCACGATCTTGACCATGTTGCTCTCGAAGAAGGCTGCGGCGTACATGCCGCCCACGAACTGGCCGCCGTACAGGCCGTCCCCATAGTTCATGAGCCGTCCGAATATCTCTCCCAGTTGGATGACGACATTCGGCATCCCCGGCGCGATCAGACCGGAGAAGTCCGCTTCGATCTGGTAATCGATGTCGTCGGCACACTTGTTGTACTTCGGATGCCCGGAGTCCGGCGGCGCGATGCCGGCCCGGAGATTGTCCCGACCCGCCCGGTTCGCGTGCCAGAGCGGGTACCCGCTGTTGGCGAAGTCAAGACCGGCCCGGCGAATGGACACGTCGAACCCGTAGAGTTCCAGGGTCCGCAGGAACGTCATCTCCACGTAGATGTCATCCTGGTTGAACTGATTGATCAACCGGGGCTCCCACTGGGGCACCTTGTCCTCCGGGATGATCATCCCGTTGAACTTGAACTCCGTGGGCGCCCCCCAGCCGACACCGGCCATCTGGCCGATCCACCCGCCTTTCATTTTGTCCAGGTAGTCCTCGACACTGAGGCGCTGGACCTGCGCCGACCCGCCCCGCCGCGTTGTCGCGCCCAGGGTCCCGCAGGCGCAGAGACCGGCCAGAACAACAACCATGAAAACCGAGAAGTGATTACGCCCCATGAGATACCTCCTTCATTCGCAGCTTGTGCTCGTCGGCGTTGCTGTTGATATGTGTACCCCGAGATCTCTCAACCATTGGCCTTGCACGGCGCCCACCCCAGGCGAGCGCCGTCTCTTCTTATAACACCGGCGCGGTGGGGAGTAAAGCGAAAACGAGGCGTGGGCGACCCGGGGGATGCAACTACATCTGGTGGAGATCGTGCTCAGCCCTGCCGCACGGGCTGGAAGACCCGGACGGTGTTCTTGCCGGACTGCTTGGCGTTGTAGAGGGCTTGGTCGGATCGGCTGGTGATATCCTCCGGATTCGTATCGCCGCCGTACTGCCCGACTCCCACGCTCACCGACAACGGGATCTGAATCCGCTGCCAGACCACCGGGTAGCGGGCCACGGTCTCCACGAGGCGTTCGCAAACAATCAACGCCGCGTCGATTTCCGTGTTCGGCAGGATGATCGCGAACTCATCGCCTCCGTACCGGGCCGCCAGATCCACCTGGCGGATGCACTCCCGGATGCGCTGGCTGATTTCTTTGATAACCTTGTCGCCCGCCCGGTGACCGTACGCATCGTTGATCTTCTTGAGATTGTCGATGTCGGCCATGATCAGGGAGATTGTCCCCCCGTGCCGGCGGGAGCGCCACAATTCGCGCTCCAGGGCTTCGTAGAACGTCTTGTGATTCATCAGACCCGTCAGGCCGTCTGTCGTCGCCTGGCGTTGGGTTTTCTCGAAGAGCCGGATATTGCCAATCGAGGCCCCGATAAGCTGGCCGAACAGCTCGATCAACGCGATGTCCTCGCTCGCGAAGGCGTCCCCCGCGGTCTTGTCGGCCAGGTTCAGCACCCCGACGACCCGCTCGTGACAGATCAAAGGCACGATCGCGCAGTTGGCGGTCTGGTAGTTCTCGGCGTACGTCCGCTGGGACCGCCGGATAACAGGCTTCGTATGGGTGTCGATGTTGCCGGTCAGGATCAGGCTCTTGCTCTTGACCGCCATCACCATGGGCGACGGCGGGTTCTGGCTGAGAGACACGATCTTATTGATGGGGAACGGATGGTTGTGCTTCACCAGATGCAGGATGCCGTTGGCCTCATCCAGCGCGTAGAACGAGGCGAACCGCGAGCCGACGACCTGCGGAATCTTCGTGACGCAGACGTCCGCGATGCGGTCGATGTCGAGGCAGTTGATCTGCCGCGCCAGCGGCGTCACCTGCTCCAGGAGCGAAACCTTGGGGGGACGCTCCGCCGCGTCTTGATCCGATCCCTTGCTATCCCGAGTCATGGTCCAACAGAGTACGTGTTTGATCGACTGCCGTTTCTCATGTTCATTCCTGACGAAACCTCTATCGTCTATTCGCTGTAATCGAATTGGAAAATACCGGATGGCCGCCCAAGCTATCGAAGCCGGCCCCGACGTTTTCTCCGAATCCCTGGAACACAACGACCGACGCCGCAAAGACTTATGGGGCCTTCCGAAGCACACGTCCCAGAGCAGGCACACGTCCCGCGGCCACCTGGGCACAGACGACACAGTTTTTTCGCAAAAAATGCGCGAAAGCCATTGACAGATGGACGCATGCCTTTTACATTTTGCAAAATGTAAAAGGCGTTACGCGTGTTGGAGCTGTGGATGATGGCCCCATCGAGGGCGAAACGATGGTTGGTGTGGGTTTTCATCGATTCCATGAATCTGATCGCGGGCGTGGCTAAGGATTGCAGATATTAGCCGGGTGTAGGAGCGGGAGAGCACATGTGCTCGAAGCATTTCGATGGCAGGGTTGGACCTCGCGACATGGTGGAGGTGGTCTGTGGTGTCCCGGGAGTGGCGGTTGTCGTTCTATGGTAGCTCAGAGTGACTTTCCAGGTTGGCTTAGGAGCGATAGCGCCGTGCAGGTTCCCGCGAAACGCTACCGGATCGGAGAGATCGTCCGTTGCAGCCCGTTCTCGCGGCAGACGATTCATAATTATACCATTATGGGCCTCATTCGGGAGGCCGAATGGACCGAAGGCGGCCATCGCCTCTACGACGAAACCGTGTTCGAGCGGCTGGCGCGCATTGTCGAGATGAGAAAGACCAAGAGCCTGGCGGAGATCCGGCGCATCCTCACCGCCGAGGAGCGCCCCGGCACGCCCGCGGCAAGCCGGCAGAGCGATACGATGTCTATGGCAACATGATTCGCCGGCAGCGGACGGTGCCGCGCTGCCGACGCGGTGCTCGCAGGTTAGACTTGCTTTTGAAAACCACGGAAGGCCGAAAGGATCAAGGATGATGCAAACGGCTTCTATTGCAGACAACATCAGCGACGTCCTCGTCAAGATCATCCACTTCACGCAGCTCCGCCGGCGCGTTCTGCACGAGAACCTGCACCGGGCCGACGAGCCCGGCTTCATGCCCCAGGACATGCCCGTCCGCGAGTTTGCCGAAGCGTTGAACGTCGCGGTGGCCGAGCATCTGCAGAACCGCCGCTTGCTGTTCCACGACACGCCGCACGTCACCTTCGGTCCCCGGGGGATGATGGAAGTGCGGCCGGTCGCCGATCCCCACGCCCACGCCCTGCTGGGAGCCAATCGCGACGACTACACGGAGCTCCAGATCAACAAGCTCCTGGAAAACTGTCTGAATCGCCGCGTCGCCGAGGAACTGCTCCGGCAGAAGTGCGGCGCCTATGCCGACGCCGCCGGCTGGGGTCCGGGCCAGTCGTTCACCGGCGACAGCTCCCGGGGACCGTCGCCCGCCGACAGGGATGCCGCAGACTGAGACACGGGACGCATCCGGCAGCCTATGGAGACTCAAGCCCTCAACCTGCAAACGTCCGCGGTGGCCGCTCGGTCGGCCGCTACCGTCCTGGCCGTCACCAGCGGCAAGGGCGGTGTCGGCAAGACCAACATCGCGGCCAATCTGGCCATCTGCCTGGCCGCCGCACACCGGCGGGTCCTCCTGATGGACGCCGACCTGTCGCTGGGCAACCTCGACCTCGTGCTGGACGTGCGGAGCCGGTACAACCTCTCCCACGTCGTTAGCGGACGCAAACGCATGGAGGACGTCATCCAAGCCGGCCCCCAAGGGGTGCAGATCATCTGCGGTGCCTCGGGCCTGGACCGTCTGGCGGATCTCACCGACGGCGAGCAGCACCGCCTGATCGAGAACCTCTGCCGCCTGCAGCACGAGGCCGATACGATCCTGATCGACACCCCGGCCGGCATCTCCAAATCGGTCATGGGCTTCTGCCTGGCCGCCGACCGCGTCCTGGTCGTCACCACGCCGGAAGCCACCGCCATGGCCGACGCCTACGGCATGGTCAAGGTCCTGGTCCGGAAACAATACCCGGGCACCATCAGTCTCGTCGTCAACATGGCCCGCAGCGAAACCGAAGGCCGCCAGACCTACCAGCGGATCGCCGGCGTCGCCCACAGGTTCCTGCAGGCCAACCTCTACTACGCCGGGACCCTGCTCAAGGATGAGCGGCTCTGCGCCGCGGTGCGGTCGCGCACCCCCGTGGTCCTGGCCTACCCCCGCTCCCAGATCAGCACCGCGCTGGCCGCCCTCGCCGCCCGTCTGGGCAGCCCGCGGCACTGGAGCGACGAGGATGGCAGCTTCTTCAGGAGAGTAGTCCGATGGTTGAATTAAAGCCGGCGGGCCACACGCCGATAATGGGATATAGGGGATGGTGCGTCCATCCACAGGTTCCCTGGGGAGGGTGATAACAGGCAATCAGCAGCAACGTACGGCGTCAGGTAGTCAAGGACCGAAGTCGCAAGGCGTAATGGAGTCGACCTGTGAAGGCACGTGCAGCAAAGACGGATGACAGTCTCAGCATCGAGCAGATATGGGACCTGTTTCACAAGACCCGTACCCCCCACTATCGCAACCTCCTGATGGAGCATTATCGGGACCTCGTCCGCTACGCCGCCGAGCGGCTCCACGCCAAGCTCCCCGACAAGGTCGAGTTGGACGATCTCATCAGCGCCGGCGGCTTCGGTCTGATGGACGCCATTGACGCCTACGACCCCGGCCGCGGGGTCAAGTTCGAGACCTACTGTGCCCCGCGGATCAAGGGCTCGATCCTCGATGAGCTGCGGAGCATGGACTGGGTGCCCCGCCTGGTCCGGGCCCGGGCCCACCAGTTGGCCAAGGCGACCCACGCCCTGGAGATGCACCTGGGCCGCAAGCCCAACGAGAACGAGCTGGCCCAGGAGCTCGACATGGACATGGAGGAGTTCGGCCGGCTCCAGCGCGACGCCAACGCCGCCAGTCTCGTCTCCCTCAACAACAAGTGCGGCGACACCGAGGGCGAGAAGGAGGTCTACGAAATCGACGTCATCAAGGACCACCGCAGCGAAGACCCCCTGCTCGAAGCCCAGAAACGCGACCTCAAGAACCTCCTGACCAAGGGCCTGACCCGCGCCGAACGCCTGATCATCGTCCTGTACTACTACGAGGAGATGACCATGAAGGAGATCGGGGCGACCCTGGACCTGTCCGAGTCCCGCGTCTCCCAGATGCACTCGTCCATCGTCGCCCGCCTCAAGGCCCAGATGAACACCCGCAAAAAGGAGTTCGCCGTCTGACCGCCCCCCGGGGCGACAGCCTCCCGCCGGGCGGGACGCCGCGTGTCCCGTCTCTTGCAGGCAGACTCGCCCCTGACCCTTGTACGATCGGCCGAGTGGTCCCCATGCGACGGTGGGCGTGTTTGTAGTGACGCCAAGAGGCGTTTCTTCGTAGCGACTGTGTTACCAATCAAGCGTTTTTTAGAGTTTTGGCGAATTATTTTCGTTCATCAGTTTTACCGGATCGAGAGGTTGAGAATGGCCCCACGACTGGGGGCTCTGCCC
>Ga0194125_10007220_pt1 | contig 16090 bp, 25 predicted proteins | sample TA2KigC250mmetaG_FD_148626 | JGI IMG/M metagenome (GOLD analysis project Ga0194125, IMG submission 148626) | Freshwater microbial communities from Lake Tanganyika, Tanzania - TA2015034 Kigoma Deep Cast 250m | ecosystem: Environmental > Aquatic > Freshwater > Lake | place: Tanzania: Lake... | reverse complement strand
CCGGCGCCATCTCCCGGCGGGAGGTAACCCCGGGCACGGCCGTCCGCATCATGACCGGGGCGCCGGTGCCGGCCGGTGCCGATAGCGTTATCCGCTTTGAAGATACTGATGAAGCCGGGCGCCTGAGCTCCAACAGCCATGAAATAGGAATATTATGTGAAGTCAGGTCCGGCCTGAACATCCGATGTGCCGGGGAAGACATTGCCCGGGGCGCCACCGTGCTTGGCAAAGGCACGGTTATCAGGCCGGCTGAGGTCGGCGTGCTGGCCTCGCTGGGCATGAGCACGGTGAAAGTTATCCGCCGTCCGGTGGTGGCGGTTCTGGCCACCGGCAATGAGCTGGTCGCTATCAGCCAGCCATTACCTGCCGGCAAAATATACAACAGCAACACCTACAGCGTGGCTGCACTGGTCAGGCGCTACGGCGGCATCCCCAAGATACTCGGCATCGCGCTTGATAGTGAGAAATCGCTGGTGACGAAGCTGCGCCAGGGCCTGGACGCCGATATGCTGATTACCAGCGGCGGCGTATCTGTCGGTGATTATGATATGGTAAAAGATGTCCTGGCCAGCGAAGGCGAGATAAGCTTCTGGACGGTGCGCATGAAGCCGGGCAAGCCGCTGGCTTTCGGCGCCTTCCGCGGAGTTGCTAAAGATGGCAGTCCCCGCCGGATACCCCACCTCGGCCTCCCCGGCAACCCGGTCAGCTCCATGCTCACCTTTGAGCTGTTTGCCCGTCCGGCCATGCTGAAAATGATGGGGAAGAAGAACCTGGCCAAGCCGGTGATTGATGCCGTGCTGGAAGAACCGGTGGTCAATACCGATGGCCGCCGCATGTATCTCCGGGCGATTGTCAGCAAACGAGGAAACAAGCATTATGCCCGCCTCACCGGCCCCCAGGGCTCTGGTATCCTCACCTCAATGAGCCTGGCCAACGGGCTGGTGGTCATCCCTGAGGATACCGCCCGTGCCAAGGCTGGGGAAATAGTCAAGGTGATAATGCTGGGCTGGGATGAGGAAAATAATATCTGACCGCTGGTGAATTGCAGTATGCCGCCGATTGTTTCTATTGTGGGTAAATCAGACTCGGGCAAGACGACCCTGCTGGAAGCCCTGATAAGGGTGCTGGGGCAGCGTGGCCGCCGCGTCGCCGTTATCAAACACGCCGCTGATGACTTTGAAATTGACACGCCAAACAAAGACAGCTGGCGCTTCAGTCGGGCCGGCAGCGCAGTATCAGCGATAAGCTCAAAGGACAGGCTGGCCGTTATCCATCGTCTGGAAAATGGCCCGGACCCGCAGGCACTGCTGCCGTATCTTGGCACAGACTGCGACCTGGTCCTCACCGAAGGGTTCAAGCAGTATGCCTACCCTAAAATTGAGGTCATCGGCAGTGGGCAGAGTGCTGACCCGGTCAGCCCGCCGGAACAACTGCTGGCGATTGTCGCTGATAAACCGGTGAATACCAGTGTCCCGCAATTCAATAAAGCTGAAGTTGCTAAAATAGCTGACCTGATAGAACAGAAATATCTGGTCGGCGCCGAGGACAGCCTTGACCTTTTCGTCAATGGCAGATATGTCCCCCTGAACAGGGCAGGTAAAAACCTGCTGCTCAGGACTCTCACGGCCATTGCCACCGGCCTGAAAGTGCCCGACCGCTTAAGAACATTGGGCATCTTTATGAGGAGGAAGCCTTGATATTTGAGGCCGATGAATTCACCTTTAAACCACCAACCGTGGTCTCAAGGGCGCGCCGGGTTTTGATAAAGCCGACTGCTTCGTATCCGGTTTCATACCCGGTCTCAACGAGCAAAGGTATGCTGGCGACAATCATCAAGGGCATCCGCCGGGTCAGCGATGCCGATATCATCATCCTGGACGGCACCCCTGATGGCGAACCGATTTACCCGGTATACCAGGCCCTGGGCTATGACTTCCCGCGGGTATTGACCATGGACGTTAAGGACTGCGTCTGGGTTGAGGTAGACAACCCCCTGCCCAAACCCCTGGCCGTGCCCACGTTCTGGGTGCCAAATGTTATCATTTCCAGCGATTACCTGATATCCGTGGCGCCACTTAAAATCAACAACGGCGGTTGCTGTCTCAGCATCATGAACCTGCTATCACTGCTGCCCGTCAGCAAGTATCAGGAGAAGCCTGCCAACCGGTGGGACACTTTTTACAGCCTGGGCATTGATAAGGTAATCGCTGACCTCTATTTCACGCTTCCTTTTGACCTGGGAATCGTCGAAGCCCGGAAAAAGCTGGTCACTAAAAATGGTGCCTCTCGCAGTGAGATTGAGGAATATGGTAAGATATTCATCGGTGAGCCCTATGAGGTAGACCGAGAGGTTTCGGAAACACTTGGGCTGAAGACCCCGTATCTGAATTTTATTAAAACTGCCAAAGTCTACCTTGAAGCATAAATAATTTTATCCTGAGCCGTATGACCGAAGACAACATCAGTGCCGACCAAGCAAAAACAGGCTGGCTTATTGACTTGAACTGGTATGCCGAGCACAGCCGCTCGGTATCAGCCCTGCTTCGGGGTTGCCTCTGTGATGACTGCCGTAAAAAGGTGAGCAAAGAGGGCAACCCGGCCTCTGAGGCAGAACTCATCAGCCGGATTAGAGAATGCTGCCAGCAGCGCGCCGGATTTATCACCGCTCAGATGCCCGTTATGGAAAGCTTATTCCGGCTCTTCATTGCCCGCGGCAACAAGCCAATGACGGTGGTGGAAATGGGCCGAAGGTTGAGCGAAAGACGCGGCGGCGACCTTTACCGCACATCAGAGGAGGTCCTGCTCCACCTGCTGAAAAACGACCGCTACTATGGTTTTCGCCCGGCGGCTGCCTAATATCGGACGCTGAACCTCGTGTACTTGCCTGAATATTCGGACCATTTGGTGACCACTCTTTTCACTCTGGCCGCCGGTGGCCCCGCTTTCAGATATCCAATCAGCTTCTCCACGCGCTCCCGTTCCCCCTCCACCACCACCTCCACATCACCCGAAGGGAGATTGCGCACGTAACCTTTAAGGCCAAGATACTGGGCATGGTCCTCCACAAAAGAACGAAAGAAGACTCCCTGCACCCGACCGCAGACAATGGCCTGAACGGAAACCCGGTTTTCCATCGCTTATTATATTATACTACCAGTGAATAAGCTTAAAGGGTATCGCAGCCCGCTCATCAAGGCGCTTCAGGCCGTAATGCTGGGCCAGCTCAATAGCCTCCGAGAATTCCTCTCCGGTTACCGGGCGTGATAGCTCGCCGTAGTCAAAAGCGCGGTGGCAGGGGTGATATTGAGCCATGACGTTCAGGTAGGTATTTTTAGATATTTCCTCGGCCAGAAACCTGACCACGCCCTCGGTCCCCGCCAGTCGGTGGGGCAGTACCAGGTGGCGCACCAGCAACCCCCGCGTGGCCACACCTGAATCGTCAACCTGCAGGTCGCCCACCTGACGGTGCATTTCCTTTACCGCCGTCCGGTTCACCTGAGGGTAACGCTTGACGCCGGAGTATTTCTCGCCGGCCTTTGCCGCGGAGTACTTCATATCCGGCATGTAGATATCCACTATCCCGTTCAGCAATTGCAGCGCTGCCATTGAATCATAGCCGCCGGTATTGTAGACAAGGGGCAGTTCCAGTCCTTTGCTGGCAGCTATCTCGAGCGCTTCCAGAATGAATGGCACCACGTGCGTCGGGCTTACCAGATTGATGTTATGACAGCCTTTTGCCTGCAGGGAAAGCATCATGCCGGCCAGTTCTTGACTGTCCACGGCGCTGCCTTCGCCATGCTGGCTGATGCTGTAATTCTGGCAATAAACGCAATGCAGGTTACAATAGGCAAAGAAGATGGTGCCTGAGCCATGCCTGCCGACCAGCGGTGCTTCCTCCCCGAAGTGCGGTCCAAAGCTGGACACGAGCGCCTTATCTGTGGTACGGCACTGCCCGCTTTCCCCACCCAGCCTGTTGACCCCGCAGCCACGGCCACAGAGATGGCACTGTGCCAGCAATGACCGGGCCTTTTCCACCCTGGCACGGAGTTCACCGGTTTGATAAAGGTGCCGATAAGCGGCTATGCTTCTTCTTCCTCCTCCGCCTCTTCCTTCTTCTTTTTTCCCTTCCTGATGACTTCTACCTGAACCGCTGGTTGTATGATTTCTATCGGCGCCACTTTTTTAGCATCTTTTTTCTGTTTCTTTGGCTCCCGGTGTCTAAAATCTCGTCTTCCCATGGTGAACCCTCTTATTTTATTGATGGACTGCGGTATCGGTGTCTACCTGCAGTTTAGCAAAGAGCCACTACGGTGTAAAGAGGCTCCCCATTTGCGCCAGCGCCTGTCGTGCCGCCTCCGTTTCGGCCAGCTTTCTGCTTTTGCCGGAACCCCTTCCCAGCACCCTGTCCCCGAGCATCGCCTCAACGGTGAACAGCCTGTCATGGTCCGGGCCGGTGGCCTGCATCGTACGGTAGGCAGGCGAGGTGCGGTATTGCGACTGTACCAGTTCCTGCAGGCGTGACTTGTAATCAATGCCTTTTCCCTGACCGAGTACCTCTTTGAGCTCCTTATCAAGCCACCCCAGCACCGCTTTTCTGGCAGCCGCCAGACCGCTATCCAGGAAAATGGCCGCAACCACCGCCTCCAGCGCCGCGGCCAGGTTAGCCGGTTTGCGCCGCCCACCTCCCGCCTCCTCACCTCTCCCCAAATATAAATAATCGCCAAGCTTCAGGCCGGCAGCGATATGCGCCAGCGTCTCCCGCCGCACCAGAACCGAGCGGATACGGGTCATCTCGCCTTCCGCCATACCGGGGAAGTCCCGGTAGAGCTTCTCGGCCACGATTAAGCCCAGTATGGCGTCGCCGAGGAATTCCAGCCGCTCATTGGCCGCCAGCGCCGAGCCGGGATATTCGTTGAGGTATGAGCTGTGCACCAGGGCCTGCTCCAGCCAGGAAGGGTTTTTAAACTTTACTTTTAATGATTCCTGCAACGAACCGATATCAGGCACCTCGGCACGACCTTTCCATTGAATATAAATAAAGGATATACACCCGGCCCCGGCGTGTCAACCGGTGGTTTATTGCCCCGTGGTGAGTCTGCGTGTTATAATCTCACTTGTGCTGGGGAATAGTCTAGGGGTAGGACGGATGGCTCTGGACCATCAGGCCCAGGTTCGAATCCTGGTTCCCCAGCCATGAAAGGTGATATCATTACCACAAAGGTAATGTTATTACCGCAAAGGGATGTGATGGCTATGACAGAGCCAGTAGTATGTATTTTCCCGCACGCGAAGGATGAGTTTGAGACTCCACAACTGCTTGCTGGGTATCTGTCTCTACAGTTAAGAGAAGGAGGTAGATATCTGGCTCATAACTTTCGCCACATTTTAGATAAGAATTTCAAATCTCGGGTTGTCACGAGGAGCATTGTGTTATTTCGCAAAGGTAACGTAGTAGTTGGTCAAGCTGAGGTTCAAAGAGAAATTGAAAAGCTCATTCCACCTATGCAAGCACCAAACGGACGGGGTATCTTGACCACATATGAGACTGACTTAGTATTCGCCCCAGATAGCATTGAAATTTATGAACCCTATAAGCCGGTGGCGCAGTTTGAGGAAATAAGAGGTAGACCCATTCCTCAACACTATTACGCAATAATTTGTACCAGAAAAGAATACGAAGAAAGATTTGGAGCGAAATGAAATACACCATCATCATTGAAAAAGGGGGGTCGGGGGATGCCAGATTATAAATTTACCGTAGTAGTAGAACGAGATGAGGACGGGCTTTATGTAGCTTCTGTTCCGCTTCTTCAGGGTTGTTATACTCAAGGAGAAACCTACGAAGAGGCTTTAAAGAATATTAAAGATGCCATCAAGCTGCATATTGAAGCCCGCCGGGCTCTGGGAGAGCCTGTCCCCATAGAAGTTGCCGTTGACGAGGTTCAGGTAGTTGCCTAAGCTCTGACCAGCTAAGCCTGATGAAGTAAAGGGGGTATTGGAGAAATCAGGCTTTACCTGCATCCGCCAGAGTGGAAGCCACCTGATATTTCATCACTCCGATGGTAGATGGACGACAGTGCCGATACACAAAGGCAGAGATTTGGGCAAAGGCATTTTGAGGAAAATCCTTAAGGATGCCAAAATCTCTGTAGATGAATTTGAGAAACTTCGCTAAGATTGAGGCGGCGATAGCTTTTTAAGCAACTCACGAAGGCTGGGCACCAAATCAGGTCTGAAAAAGTTCGATATGAGTCCAGAGTGCCAAAGCTATTTGTTCCAAAGGCTATCACTAAAACAACACTCAGTGGTGCTAAGGTAAACGTGGCAGATATTATTGGGGGCAGAAATCCGGTAATTGAGGCGCTAAAGTCTGGCCGTCCCCTAAATAAAATACTACTTGCCCGCAATATCAGACAACATTCTACAGTTGCCGAAATATTACGTCTTTCTCAAGCCAGAGGAATACCCATCGAGTACGTAACAAAAGATGTCATTGATAGATTGAGTAAAACCGCTGTTCATCAAGGGGTTATTGCTTACGCTGCGGTCAAGGAATACGTCACTTTGGTAGATTTGCTCACTATCTCTAGAGAAAGAAACGAGCCACCTCTTTACTGCATCCTTGATGGTATTGAAGACCCCCACAATCTAGGAGCAATTATCAGAACGGCTGATGCGAGCGGTGTTCATGGTGTGATTGTTCCTTCAAGAAGAGCGGCGGGTCTTACGGCTGGTGTGGCTAAGGCGTCGGCTGGAGCGGTGGAGTATGTGCCAGTAGCGAGGGTATCCAACCTCTCTCAGACAATAGAAACTCTGAAGAAGAGCAATGTCTGGGTCATCGGCATAGACCCTGCTGGCAAGAGCGACTATACCAAGGTGGATTTCAGTCTGCCGACAGCGATTATAATCGGCAGTGAAGGCAAGGGACTATCGTATTTAGTTAAGAAAAGGTGTGATTATCTAGCATCTATCCCGATGCGGGGGAAAATTACGTCGCTTAATGCTTCTATTGCTGCGGCATTAGTAATGTACGAAGCCTTCAGACAGAGAAGTCGGTAGTTATCATCTTGTCCTTTCTTGACTCCGTTGATATCATGTCTACGGCTGACGTGATAAGCTTTTCATAAGCAGTTCACGCAACTTTGGCACTAAATCCGGCCGCAAAAAGTTCGATTTGTGTCCCGAGTGCCCAGCCAGCTCAGGTAATAAAATTACCCCAAATTAGCTAGAAGCCTCGTGATTATTCATACTACCCGCAATTGCACTTAAGTTGTATATAGAATCCGCAGTCGCTATGAGACTGATTCAAAACCTGCTATAATTTCTGCCTATAGGGACTGATAAATGAACCACTCAAGAGGACAAATATGAATAGGAAGCTGAAAGTGGGCATCATCGGTGCTACCGGCATGGTAGGGCAGAATTACCTCAGGCTGCTCCACAATCATCCGTGGTTTGAACTTACGTATCTGGCAGCCTCGCCAAACTCGGCAGGCAAAAAATACTGCGATGCCGTTGCCGGCCGCTGGCATATGCACGAGGACATCCCGGAAAATTTCAAGGATATTGTAGTTGAGGATGCCAATATCGTGAAAAAAGCCATTGGAGAGTGCAAGCTTGTCTTCTCGGCGGTGGAAATGGACAAGCAGACAATCATCGCTTTAGAAGCGGAATACGCCAGTCAAGGTTTTGCCGTTGTCTCCAATAACTCGGCTCACAGAAACACAGAAGACGTGCCGGTGATAATTCCGGAAATAAACCACGACCACCTGAATATTATCCCCGAGCAGCAGCAGAAACACGGCTGGAGCAAAGGGTTCATCGTCGTCAAGCCGAATTGCAGTATCCAGAGCTACATGTTGCCAGCCTATGCTTTGATTAAAGCTGGCTATCCAGTTGATAAGATGATTGTCGCCACTCTGCAGGCACTGTCCGGTGCCGGCTATCCCGGACCTTCGGCCATTGATTTAGTTGATAATACCATCCCGTACATCGCTGGCGAAGAAGAGAAGTCTGAAGTTGAGCCGAGGAAGATTTTTGGCAAAATAAAGAACGGCAAGTTTGCCCTTGACGAAAGCATCAAGATTTCAGCTCATTGCAACCGGGTGCCTGTTTCAGATGGACATACTGCTTGTGCCAGCATTCGGTTTGCCGGTAAGAGGCCAGAATTGGATGAGGTTATCAGCATCTGGCAGAATTTCACCGCACTCCCTCAGGAACTAAAATTGCCCTCAGCCCCGATTCCCCCGATGATATATCGTGAGGAGGTTGACCGTCCCCAGCCTCAGAAGGACAGGGATACCGGAAATGGTATGGCCATAACAGTGGGCAGGCTCAGAAAATGCAATGTTTTTGACTACCGTTTCGTCGGTCTGCATCACAACACTGTAAGAGGTGCGGCGGGTGGTTCAATCCTGACAGCTGAGCTTCTGAAAGCAAAAGGGTTTGTATAGTGTCGGAATCAGCCCCTTCTTCTCAAACAAGAGCCAGGGAACTGCCTCGAAAGACCAACCCAACTGAAGCCAAGCCCTGTGTTGTCCTTTTCTATCCTCTGCTGATATAATGCTTATGGCTGGTGTGTCAAGCTGCTTGTAAGCAGTGCACGCAATCCGGGAACTAAATCCGGTCGTAAAAAGTTAGATATGTGTCCCGAGTGCCCAGCCAGTCAGGTGGCGCATTCGTCTAGGGGTTTAGGACACCTCCCTCTCAAGGAGGAGATCACCGGTTCGAATCCGGTATGCGCTACCAACAAAGCTAAGTTAGCTATGGATGTCGGGCCCGGTGCGGCGACATAGTTGGTTTCTGATAACATCCTTGTAACAAAACTTACCCCCAAGGAGGCCGTCAGAGGTTATCTCATTAGCCTTAAGGCTTCCAGCTACTCGCCCCGCTACGTTGAAGCCATGGAACTGGCCCTGCGTCTCTTCACCGATTACGCTGAGGCACAGGGATGGCCGGAGGTCGATCGGCTCACGGCTTCTCACATCGAGGATTACCTCGTTTACCTCAGAGAACGGCCCCGCTGGTTCGGCAAGCGTGGTCGCCAGAAAACACCGATGTCAGACAGCTCGGTAGAGACCAACTACCGACGGCTGAAGACGTTCTTTTGCTGGCTGGTAGAGCGAGGTCATGTATCCAGGAATCCTCTGGACATTATCAAGCATCCTAAGTTCGAGGAGCGCGTGATTCCTACGGTAGGTGAGAAAGAATTACTGGCGTTGCTTGAACTGGTCAATCCTAAACACGCACGAACGGAAACAGAAAAATTCCGGGCCCACCGCAACCGAGCCATCATCTGGCTGCTGATTGACACACCTATCCGGCGCAGTGAGCTAGGTGGACTCCGGGTGGATGACGTCGATCTGGATGCTGCGATGGTCAAGGTTATGGGGAAAGGACGTCGGGAAAGGTGGATGCCGCTTGGAGAAACCAGCCTGGTGGCATTGTGGGATTACCTACAGGTGCGACGCTCGCGCCTATCTCACCTGTGGCTTGGCGAGGATGGATGCCCACTAGCTACGGCAGCTATCTACACACTCCTCAAGCGACTAGGAGAGCACGCCGGAGTCCCCAACCTGCATACTCATCGGTTTCGCCACACTTTCGCCATAACCTACCTGCGTAATGGAGGACCTGAGCGTTATCTTCGCATTGTTGGGGGTTGGCGGCGAATCCCGGAAACTTACTTCCGTACTCTGGGAAATGAGGATGTCGCTCGAGCCCACCGGCAACTTTCACCCGCAGACCGGTTGGCTGAACAAATAAGGGGGCGTGGTCATACCAGAGGCAAAATGCCTCGTTCGTAAAAAGACGGCGTATTTGATAGAGTGTGCTGGGCTGTCAAGGAAGCTACTTCACGCCAGCTTCACCAATGCGCTCTATTGCCAGGACAAACCTGACCGTAGGTTATTACTGGCAATCGAAGCTATCGTAGCATAGACGCAGGATAGCGTTGTATGTCCGCTTATATCGCTCAAAATATTGAGCACATGCTCATTCTTTTGAGCGATGATGATAATACGAGTAGTGGTCTAGCAGTTGAATACTAAACGTGTACGATAGAACACAAATAGTGTACGGAGAAATATTCTAGGATAGCTGTTATTGAGAGGTCAAACTTAGACCAATTATCGTTTAGGGATAATCGTCATCTGTTACGTCACCAACCCAGCTTCAAAATTGCTGCTCGGCATTCATGCTGTCGCTGGCTACTTCCTCAATGAATCTGGCTAGTGGTGCTCTGGGTATAAGAATTCTCTTACCAAAACGTACGCTCGGTATTTGCCGTGAATGCACTAACTCGTAGACCCTGCTTCTGCTCACGCTTAGGAGGCAAGCACTATCCCTAACGTTAAGCAGTAGAGGTTCTTTCTGCTGTTCATGATTAATCTTGGGAGATAGTGTTGCTGCTTCAACATCTACCTTATTAATGATTTTCCTCTGAATTAAGGTTTCGCTCATGATAGCCCTCACTATCATTCTCGCCAATATTCTGAGTCCATTTTCGAGAGCTTGAGCTTCTTCAGTATTTACCGAGCTTACTCCTTTGATCTTCTCCATGATGTTTCTCCTCCTGTATTAATACTCCTATAAGAATAATCGATTTTTAGATATTACCGCTATCCCAGACTACTTGAGTTGAATGTTCATAGCACATTATTAGAGCAAAGAGCAGAACTGCATTGGATATGGTCAAGGGGTTACTGGGTATTCAGTACACGACAGCGTACCGATTTGACATTTGGTGTGTTGATTGGTAAGATAGTAAGAAAGTACGATAGTAGGAGTCTATTATGTCGGATCTGATACAGGTACGTAAAAAAGCGCAGCTGACGTTGCCACTATCGGTCAGGCAGAAGCTTGGCGTGGAGGAAGGCGACTATATGGATGTACAGGTGAGGGGTAGAGAGATTGTGCTTAAGGTGAAGAAGTTGGTCGACAAGGAGCAAGCCTGGTTCTGGACCAAACGCTGGCAGCAGGGTGAAAAGGAGGCAGAGGAGGATATCCGCGCTGGGCGGACCCATCGCTTCCTTGATGCTAAGGCGGCAGTAGCCCATCTTCACAGCCAGGCAAGTAAGAAGCAAAACAAAACCGGTAAGAGAAGCGGATAATGCCTATCGAGCTCACCGAGAGGTTTGTTAAGCAATATGCTCAGCTCCCCAAGGTGATACAACGGAAGGTGGACAAAGCCCTCGCTCTTCTCGACGCAGATTTCCGCCACCCCGGGCTACGAAGCCATCCAATAGAGAGCGCTTCTGGAATTATCGAGGCTTACGTTGATCGTAAGTACCGCATGACCTTTGAACGTCGTGGAGATACTCTCATTATGCGCAACGTTGACAACCATGATGAATGTTTGAGGCAACCATGAAACCTAGCTGGTCTATAGAAATATCGCTGGAAAATAGGAAGCTGGTAATAAAGTCGGCCTCTAAATTAAAGCTGACTTTGAAACAGCTTCTGGCAAGGATCAACAAAGAGAATTTGCACCATGAGGTTGATGCTGGGCCGGCCACCGGAAACGAAACATGGTAAATTTCTAAGTATATATTCGTCGATGCAGGAACTCTGGATGCTGAAGAAGCTGACTACTGCTTAGCAGCAGTACAAAAACGCCCCCGATTTTATGCTTTCTCTCCAGTATTTTAGCCTCACAGATAACAAAAAGATGGTTTAGTACATTGTCAATTCTTTTAGACAGCAGCACAACTGGTTGTGTTGATTTTGAAATAGAAGAGAGAGTGGACACCCCAGCTTAAGAAGCTGCTAGTCGTTCGACTGGAGTTTAATAATGCCACATAGGTACTTTTGCTGTATAATTATTTGTTGGGTGTCGATGTGTAAGCAAAGGGGTGCAAAATGGGTGAACAATCCGAGCAACAAAAGTTTGCAGTCTTGATCGATGGAGATAATGCACAGGCGTCCCTTCTTCCTCAAATCTTGGCGGAAGTCAGCAAAGTTGGCCTGATAACAATCAAGCGGATATATGGAGACTGGACCACCACAAACATGAATAGCTGGAAGGATTCACTTCACAAATATGCGATTCAACCCATTCAGCAGTTCAGGTATACAGCCGGCAAGAATGCAACAGATAGTGCGATGATAATTGATGCAATGGATTTGCTTCACAGTAACGATGTTGACGGCTTCTGTATTGTCGCCAGTGATAGTGACTACACACGGCTTGCAACAAGAATCAGGGAGGAAGGGCTTTTCGTAATTGGAGTGGGAGAAAAGAAAACTCCGGAGGCCTTCACCAACGCTTGTAACCAGTTCATCTACTGTGAAAATCTGGCCGTAACCAAGGAACTAAAAAGAAAACCAAGGAAGAAAACTAGAAAAGAAAAGCCCGATGTACGTGATCCACTACCGCTACTCCTCCAAGGGTTCGAGATGGCTGCGAAGGAAGAAGAATGGGTCCATTTAGCAGCTATGGGCAATGCTCTTAGACAATTAGATCCAGCATTCGACCCCCGGACATTTGGTCATCAGCGGCTCCAATCGCTCATAAAGGATTATCCAGAAACATTTGTGCTTAAACTAGACGATTCAAAGACCCCGCCAGTAGCATATCTCGCGCTGACGACCCAAACGAGTACAGATTAGTTCACTTAACCGCTAGGTTCTAGGTTCGAATCCAGTTTGGTAGAGCGGACTGTACAAAAGATAGAACCTTTTACCTCGAATTTAATCTCATATTTTAGCTTTACGAAATAATTCTGCTTTTTACTATGTTGTTTTACGAGATAAACGAGTAATGATGATACGAACTAACAAACCTACCCCAATGAGTAAGAACCCGAACACTATTGCATGCCAACCAGTATTCGCTGCTAAGAATAACGAGAGCACTATCCCTAACCCTGGTAGCAAGATATTTTGTGTTACATTTTTTAACCAATTATTGTCTGTGATTGTCTGTTTCTTATAGAATAATCGAATCGCACTAGCGTTCACTGCAGCGAAAGCTAATAAAACGGCAAAGTTGGTGAATTCAGCAATTTCCTTGAGATTTCCAGTTGCGGCGAAAGCTATAGCGAAAATACCTATCAATATTATTGTCAGCCATGGAGTACGACGTTTCTTTTCGACGACAGAGAAAATCCTGGGAAATGCACCAGCGTTTGCCATTGCCCACGTAGCACGAGAAGCACCCAGTAGGAGAAACAATACAGTACTTGCGGTAGCCGCGAGTGAAACGAGTGACAAGGCAAGGTCGAGATTCGCTCCAAAAGCCATCCGGGCCACATCTGCGAGCGGTGCTGCTGACTGACTGAGATTTTTCCACCCTATCACACTCACAGCTGACAACGATACGAGAATATATAATAAGGAGCTAATTGCTAATGCGAGAATAATAGCTCTCGGCAAGTCACGTTCAGGGTTTTTCATTTCTTCAGATAAATTTGCAATGTTCTCGAATCCTACATAAGCAAAGAAAACCAGGGCTGCTGAGTTTATGACTCCTAGGAACCCGTAAGGCATATCAAGAAACGCAATGCCGGCGATGTGGGGTATACCGATAACAATAATAACGATGAGGCCTATGATAGTTGTTACAGTGAGTAACGTAACCAGAGCAATGGACTGACTTATTCCTAAGAAAATAACTATTGAACACAATATTATTAGGCTGATTGCGCCAGCTATTACTGGGATATTCAATAAATGACTCAGGTAACCCGCAAAACCTATTGCCACGGCTGAAGCAGATATAATCGCTGCCCACAGAACAAGCCGCCCTGCAAGGAAAGCCAGGTTATTGCCAAAAGCCATTCCAACATACTGGAATTCAGGAGCATTCTTTGATCGTAGGCGACTTAACCTTGCATACGATAGCGCGGTCAGTCCAGCAACGAAAGCCGCAAGCAGAAAAGATAGCCAAACTGCGTTTCCTGCCTGCCCAGCAGCAATGCCTACAAGTACATATATACCTGCTCCTATAATAACTCCTAAACCACTCAGAGTAGCTGCAGCAAGGCCTAGCCGCCTATGTAATGAATTTCCATCGTTTGCTGAATTAGTCATGCAATTCCCACATATTTGAATTGATATTGTGACTTATTCTATTAATCGGATTAATTGATAATCTTAAGTCACCCAGAATATTCCCTTCACTATCAAGCACTGGGATGATATCTTCTTCATAGTTAAGCATCTTGTCTAAGGCTGTTTGCAGGCTGTCAGTCTCTCTGCCACGCCAAGTAGAAGCGAGTGTTTTCCTTTCAACCCGAAAAAGGCCTCTCCGGTTAGTTGATCTCTCTACCATAAAAATATGTTCCTTGTTTAGATCTTAGCACTAAGTTTGGGCAAGCTTGACAATTACTATCCTAGATTGTCACTTAGACATTCCACGGTTGTTTTTCGAAGGCTGCCACTTACCCAAGCTAAATAGCCTCGGAGCAATCATCTTTCGCATGGTCTCCAAGAAGAATATCGAGACACCCGGCACTATGGCAATTGCCCACTCTTTAGCACCCAAAAGTACTGTTTTGAAGGCAATCTGTAGCGGTGGGAGATAAACAACCGCCATTTGCAGGACTATGGCCAGTATCACTGCTCTGAACAGCCACATGTTGTGAAAGATACCCAGGCGGAAGATGGTGCTTTCATCTGAACGTGCGTTAAAAGCAACCAGCCATTCAAAAACGACCACTGCACAAAAGGCGATGGTACGCGCCTCTTCCAGACTGAAGCGACTTTGAGCCCAGTTGAAAGCAAAAAACACACCGATGCTGAGCATTATTGCCAGAAAACCAAGACGCATCAATATCCCGGGATAAACCAATCCAACCTTAGGATGCCGCGGCAGCCAGGGCCAAGGCCTCCAGCGAGGAGATCGCCGACCGTGCCGCCTACGAGACGGCCAACCAACTCTCCCAGGTAATCTCCCAGAACAATACCCGGATAACCGAGTCGATAAACCAGATACGCCAGGCGATGGGTGGTAAAGAGGATACTAATCCGCTGGCCCAGGTGCTGAACTCGATCCAGTCCATGCAGCAATTGATGCAGATGTTCGGCATAGTCATGCCCGGTATGCAGGGTATGCCGGGACAGACGCCGGGCACAGCGCAGGAAACGCAGTACCATCCCATAAAAAGGCACAAACTAGAAGAATCGGAGGGAGAAAATGTTTGACCAGCTATTCAAAATGGCGGAATCACCCCAGGCCCAGGAAATGCTGTTCAAGATGATGGCGCAGCAGGTAGCCAAAGTGCCCCCGGAGAGACGGGAGGCGGTATCGCGTGTCAAGGTGAGGTTCAAGAAAAGGGAAAGAAGCCTGCAGATAGATATCGGCTACTCCGACAATGAGGAAGTCGAGAACATCATCAAGCAGAGCGTGAGCGGTTTTTGCGAGATGGCGTCCCGTATCTACCAGTCAATGGGATTCGATGTGGATGTATACGAATAGTCAGCTAACCGGGCCGGGAAACTCGGGGGATATCCTGTACTCCATGCGGGCTCTGCTGTTCATCACTCTCCTTTGTGTGGGATATGCGGTGAGCCAGCCCCGGACCGCCGCTGGTAAGAAACAAGACGTGCTATCACCTGACACCGCCGGGGGCGGCTCACAAGGACAGGAATGGTTCGGCATTCCACCGTGGCAGAGACAGGCTTCAGAGAAGGCGGTAGCCAGGTATGCCGGATCCCAGGAGAAAAAGTGGCGGCGCTGGAACGAGGCGATGTTCGAGAGGTCAAGCTGATGCCGATAAAGGTGGAAAGGACGCTATTCAAGATTGGGGAGGGTGCGATTGCTGTCACCCTCCCCAAAGCCTGGGTGAATTACTTCAACCTTAAGCCTGGCGATAAGGTAGAGATTGTCGGGGATGGTGAGTTGATAATTCGGATCAAATCAGAGGGGCGAGAAAGTGGAGAGGCAGCGGATTTCACAGGCTGATATCCTCGTCTCGCCTGGACGTCATACAAAATGCAATTTTGTTTAATCAGGTAACAATATACTATCTTGTTGACATCTAGAACTCTCTTTAGCCACAACCGAGTACAACTTGACAGAAGAAGCCATTGCAGGTTAATATTATCGTATGTCGTTATCGTATAACGATAAAGTGTTGAGAAATCTGTT
>Ga0194125_10007219_pt1 | contig 16091 bp, 18 predicted proteins | sample TA2KigC250mmetaG_FD_148626 | JGI IMG/M metagenome (GOLD analysis project Ga0194125, IMG submission 148626) | Freshwater microbial communities from Lake Tanganyika, Tanzania - TA2015034 Kigoma Deep Cast 250m | ecosystem: Environmental > Aquatic > Freshwater > Lake | place: Tanzania: Lake... | reverse complement strand
CTTCTGCCTGAACCTGCTGCGTCGGGACAAACAGCACAAGGTTGGCGTCCGCGCCAAACAAAAAGCCGCCGGCTGGTCGCCGCAATACCTCCTCTCCCTCCTCAAATTCTAAATGCGTTCACCGTGCCACCATTAGAGCACCGTGCTTCAAACTGGGCACGAATCTTCTCAGCAGGCCAATAAACTGTCGCATTGGCTGCATAATCCAACATTTGCCCCACAATTTGACGGCGAATCTCTGTGTTCTCATAACGCTTCACTTCCACGAACGTAGGAATCGCATATTGGTCAATAAATAAGTGGTCAAGGGACCAACGATTTGAACCGCCTTGTTCGTCCGGAATTCCAATTTCCCGCTCTACCAAAAGCCACTTCAAGGGACGATCTGGCTGGATTTGATCGCCCGCCAAAAGGTTGGAGTACTGCTCCAAGAGTGCTTGCAGGCTATCCTCATTTGGCGAGGTCGTTTCTTTCATTTCCACAAACGTTCCATCTTTAAGGACCATCAGTATTGCTCCCGGCATAGTTGGCCTCCATTCACTTGCTTTCAGTAAACTTCAATTCGGCGCTCTTAACCCCAAAACTCCGCCTCCGTCAAGCTAACTCTTTTGAACTAACTCTTTTGAACAGTCAGTGACTTATTGCCATCCTTGAACTCGATCTCGCCACCGAACATCTCCCAAAACTTGTCCCAGAGTTCCTGGTGCAGTTCCTTTTTCTTCGCGATGCAGTCCTCTACTGCGTTGAGGACTTCCTGTTGTTCGGGCGTCACAACAACCTCGTCGGACGACGGCGCAGCCATCAATGACTTCTTCTCGTCGCTCATCTTCTGCGCATAGCCGAGCAACTGATCGGCGCTTACCAGAAGCGCGGCGTATTGGACTTGGCCTTTGCGGAAAGCACGGGCGCGGGTGATATACATCACGGCACGGGCCACCACCGCGCCAATCTTGGCGTTCAACGCCGCAACCTGTGTCCCTTTTGGGAACTTCTCGTCAAATTCTCTCCGATTCATTTCTCCTCCTTTTGTTGTGTTTCAACACAGTTCGTACACGGTGTTATCAGGAGCGACCTTGACCTCCGCATCCGTGATGTCTTCCGACCCCGAAATGAGGTCGTACGTGCGGCACTCACTCGAGAAAACGCGAATGACCGCATCGGTGATGTTCTGCGGGTCAGCGAACGACACTCCTTCCGCAAATCCACGGAGCCAACCGGCGCCTTCGCCACAGCCGTACCAATTATTGCCGACCTGCTGTATCCAGCCCTTTGGGGAGAGCATGTCATCGTCCAAGAAATTGTAAAGGATGTAGCGCGGCTCAATGCTGTGATTCTTTCGGTCACCGCGTTTTGATAGTTGTATCATGCGCGCATCCTACTACAGCCGCACGGACAAAGGCTGTCCCAGCCACATTTGTTTACCGATACCGGCTGGACAGGTCCGTTCTGCCCGGCTACGCTGTGTGCAGCATGAACAGCATTGAATCTCTCCACGCGGGCGATGCGGTCACGTTTGGCCGCGATTGCGAAGTCATCCAGATTCCGATGGGCACCAAGACCACGGTGCCGAAGAACACGCAGGCATTTGTCGGTCAGGCGCTCGGCGGCAACCTCACGCTCCAAATCGCCACGACGGGTCTGGTGCAAGTTCCATCGAGTCAACTCGATGCGATACTCAAGGACGGCCAACCCATCGCAGCACCCGTTGCACCGGTGACACCAAAAGAAGGAACGATTGACGTGAAGGAAATCTGGGAAGCGTTGAAGACCTGTTACGACCCGGAGATTCCCGTGAACATCGTTGACCTCGGCCTCGTGTACGACGTGCAGATTGCAGAGGGACGCGTAGATGTGAAGATGACATTGACGGCGATGGGTTGCGGCATGGGGCCGGTCATTGCGATGCAGGCGAAGGACAAGCTGCTCACCTGTCCCGGCGTGAAGGATGCCGACGTGCAGATTGTCTGGGACCCGCCGTGGAACCAGAACATGATGAGCGACGAGGCGAAGAAGCGGCTCGGACTTTGGTGACGCCTACCTGGTCAGGAAACCAAAATACCAGTTGATAAGCTCGCGCCCGAAGAAGATCCACACCAGCGCCGCCAACGCGATGTAGGGGCCGTACGGAATGCGGCTCCCCCACCCTTTCTTGCTGGTCAACACCAGCAACAGGCCGATGACACCGCCCAAGACTGAAGAGGCGAAAATCGTGAACAACGCCGCCTGCCAGCCAAGAAAAGCGCCGATGCCGGCGATGAACTTCACATCGCCCATGCCCATTGCTTCCTTCTTGAAGATCTTTTCACCGACCATCGCAATCAGCAGCAGCGTCACGCCTCCGGCCAGCGCGCCGATGAGGGATTGCAGGAACGATGATCCGATGCCCTCGACCGCGTGCAGCGGCGGATAGAGCAGGCTCAACGCAATGCCGACAAGGACGCCGCCGTACGTGATTTCGTTCGGGATGATGTAGTGCTCGAAGTCTATGAAAGTCGAAACAATCAGGCCGCCGACAAGAATCCAGTAGATCGGCGCGACCCATTGGAACTCGTATTTCAGCCAGACGGCGAGAAACAGCGATGCCGTCAGCAGCTCGATGAACAGGTAGCGCGGGCTGATCAGCGTTCCGCAGTCGCGGCATTTGCCGCGCAATACCAGGAAACTGAGCAGCGGAATGTTGTCGTGCCAGCGGATCGGCTTGTTGCACTTCGGGCAGTGTGACGGTGGATTGACGATGGATTCTTCACGCGGCATCCGATAGATGCAGACGTTGAAGAAACTCCCAAACGCCGCGCCCAACATGAAGACGATGAAGTCGAAGTAAAGTCGTAATTCGAAGCTCACGCGGGTTTCTCCGGATAAACGGTGGCACGCAAGGCGCGGCGCATCACGGCCAGCGGCGCCTTGCGCCGCGTCCAGATTTCGAACGACTTGACTCCTTGGTGGAGCAACATGCTCAGCCCGTTCGCCGTTCGCGCGCCGGCGTCCTCCGAGGTCTTCAACAACGCGGTTTCAGGGGGACGGTAAATGGTGTCATAGACGAACAGTTGCGGCGTGAACAGGCTCGCGGGCAAGCCGAGCGTTTCACCTTCCTTCAATCCGATAGAGGTCGTGTTGATCATCAAGTCAACGTCAGGCATCACCGCCGCCAGCGCGTCGGGCGACAAATCCACGGCGCGGCATTCGGATTTGGTCTTCGCGATTTCCGCCGCAATCGGCTCGATCTTTGACGCCGTGCGGTTGGCGACATAGACGCGCACCGCGCCGTCCAGCGCCGCCTTCACCGCCACGGCGCGTCCCGCTCCGCCGGCGCCGAGGACGAGGACGCGTTTCCCCTTGAAGCCGAAGTTGAACTCCTCGCGGATGGCCTTCGCGATGCCGTAGCCGTCGGTGTTGAAGCCGCGCAGCCTGCCGTTCTCGATGGAGACGGTGTTGACCGCGCCGAGCTTGCGGGCGTCGGCGTCCACTTCGTCCACGATGTCGAGCGCGAGGATCTTGTGCGGCACGGTGAGATTGACGCCTCGCAACCCCATGTCGCGCGCGCCGAGCAACGCGGAGCGGAGGTTGGCGGGGTCAACATCGAACGCGAGGTACGCCCAGTTCATTTCCAGCGCGGCAAACGCGGCATTGTGCATCGCCGGCGATGCCGTGTGCGCAATCGGATGGCCGAACACGCCGACCAATGTAGTTGAGCCGTCTATGTGCATGGGGGCTGACTATAACCGAACGACCAGTGCCTTGAGAAGCGCAAGTATCGGCTCTGGAAAAACGCCCAAGAGCACGACGCCCGCGGCACAAAACGCCAAAGCCATCTTCAGATGCCCCGGCGTGGCAATGCGTGTTTCGTCCTTCGCCGGCAGCACGTACATGTGTTTCATCAGGACCAGATAGTAGTACAACGACACGGCGCTCATCACGATGCCGAGCGCCACCAACCAGAGCAACCCAAACATCTCGGCATCGCACTCCACGGCGGCGGCGAACAGGTAAAACTTGCCAAAGAACCCGCCCAACGGCGGAATGCCGGCCAAGGAAAGGACGAATACCAACATCAACAGCGACAAGAACGGCGCCCGTTTCGCCATGCCATTGAAGTGCTCCAGGTCGTCGCCACCCGCGCGGGATGCAAGCGCCGCCACGACGCCGAACGCGCCGAGATTCGTGATGGCATAGACAATGACGTAGAACAACACAGCGGTTGCGCCGGTGCTGCTGGCTGCGACGAGACCGACAAGAATGTAGCCTGCGTGCGCGATGCTGGAGTAGGCCAGCAGGCGTTTGACGTTGCGCTGGACGATGGCGGCGCAGTTGCCAAGCACCATGCTCGCCGTGGCCGTCAGTCCCAGCACCATTGCCCAACCTGACTCGAACGCTCCCCAGTACGCTGATCCCACCGCGCCGGCGAAGGCGACCATCAACACTTTCACCAGCACGAAGAAACTCGCCACCTTCGATCCCGTCGCGATGAACGCCGTCACCGGCGTGGGCGCGCCTTCGTAGGCGTCCGGCGCCCAAAGGTGGAACGGCACCATTGCCACCTTGAAGCCGAGGCCGACGAGCACGCACAACAGCCCAACGCCCAGCAACGGATCCGTCCCCTTCTTTGCCAGCGCGGCGCCGATGTCACGCAAGTTGGTCGCGCCGGTCAGGCCGTAGATGTAGCTCAGGCCGAACAGCAGGAATGCCGTGGCAATCGCGCCAAACAGGAAATATTTCAAGGCCGCTTCCTGCGAACGCAGCGAATTCTTGTGAAATGCCGTGAGGACATAGAGGCTGATGCTGGTCAGTTCGAGCGCCACGAAGATTGTCAGGAATTCTTCCGTTCCCACGAGGAGCAACATCCCGATTGCCCCAAACAACAGCATCGCAAAATACTCGCCCACGTGCGTGCCGATGTCATGGTCTATCGAGATCAACACGGTCACCGCCGTCAGGACGATCAGGACGAACTTGAAGATAATCACCAACGGATTCACCACAAGCGTTTCACCGGGCAGCAGGACGTTCGTCATGCCAACCTGCCCGACCAACGGCACCGCCGAGAGCGCCAGCCCGAACAGCGCAACCGCGCCCACCAGTTCCCGTCGTTTCGCAACCTCGCGTTTGCGTCCGATGATGAAATCGAGCGTCAACACCGCGAGCGCCACCAGCACCAGCGCCGTCTCGCTCCCCAACGCGCGGACAATCGGTGCGTAGGCGACGCTCATCGCATTCCTCCGAGAAAGCTGTCCACATTCGCCTGAATCATGTTCAACAACGATTGGGGATATAATCCGACAATCACCAGTGTCGCCATCAAGATCACCGCCCCCACAATCTCGGGCACGCTGATTGGCGGCATTGCTGTCGCGGACTGAACGTCCCGCCCGTCCTCTCCGTAAAACACCTTGTGCAGCGCGTTCAGGATGTAGGCGGACGTCACCGCGATGCTCAACGCCGCAAGCGCCGCCAGCCACGGACTCATCTTGAAGGCGCCAATCAACACCTGAATCTCCGCCACAAATCCGCTGAACCCCGGCATCCCCATCGAAGCCGCGCCGCCAATGACAAATGTCACGCACGCAAACGGAATCACTTTCGCCAGTCCGCCCAACTCATCCAGTTGCCGGGTGTGCGTCCGGTCATAGACCATCCGCCCGACCACCGCGAACAACAGGCTGGCGACGATGCCGTGCGAGAACATTTGCAGAACCGCGCCGGACATGCCGTCGCGGTTGAGCGTGGCCAGGCCGAGCAACACGAAACCCATGTGGCTGACGCTGGAGTAGCCGATGATGAACTTGAAATCCTTCTGCACCAGCGCCACCGCCGCGCCGTAGAGGATGCCGATGACGCCGAGCCATGCGATCCACCATTGCCAGTGCGCCAGTCCTGACGGGAACAGGAGCATCGCCGCGCGCAAGCAAGCGTAACTGCCAAGTTTCATCACCACACCCGCCAGCAACATCGAGGCCGCCGTCGGCGCCGCGACATGCCCGGTCGGCGCCCACGTGTGGAACGGCCACATGCCAGCAAGCACGCCGAACCCGGCGAACACCAGCGGGAACACCCAGACTTGCACGTGGCGCGCGATGGGATTCTTTGCCATCTCCAGAATATCAAACGTCTGCCCGCCGCCCGCGAAGAACGCCGCCAGCACGCCGATGAACACCGCCGCGCTGCCGACGAACGAGTAGAGCACCAGCTTCATCGCGCCGTACTCCTTGCGGGTCGAACCCCAGATGGCAATGATGAAGTACTTCGGCACGATGGCCAGTTCGTAGAACACGAACAGCAGGAACAAATCCATCGCCATGAACACGCCGTACACCCCGGCAATCAGCGTCAGGAAGAACGCAAAGAACTCCTTCACCCGCTCCTCGATGTTCCAACTGAACAGGATGCCGGTCACGCAAACGATGCCGTTGAGCAACACCAACGGCAGGTTCAACCCGTCCACCGCGAGGTGATACCGGACACCGAGCGACGGAATCCAACTGACATTTGCCAGATGCACGAAACCGGTGCCATCGTAAACGATGCACCCGTGCAACCCCAGCGCCAGGCCCGCCGCGCCGGTCAGCAGCGCGACCCAGCGGATCAGGTTCTTCGCGTTGCGCGGCAGGAGCATGATCAGCCCCGCGCCGAGGAACGTCAGATAAATTGTCCAGTCAGTTCGCATAATCAGCGTTCGTAGTCAGCCACGCAGCGAAGCGGAGTGGCGTTCCGTTCGAACAATCCCACGGCACTCCGCTTCGCTTCGTGCCTAACGACAAACTTCCTTTTCATCGCGCCACCTCAAATAGCTTCACGAGTCCCATCACCGCATCGTTGGCCGCGTCGAGCAGCGGCGCGGGATAAATCCCAATCCAGAACATGAAAAACATCAGCATCGCTCCAATGAACTGTTCGCGCGCCGTCATGTCCGTCAGCCCATTCCACTTCTCGTTGAGCGGGCCGAAGCAGACCTTCTGCATCATCTGGAGCAGGAACACCGCCGTCACCACCAAGCCAATGGTCGCCGCAATGGCCGTCTTCGTCACAACCGGGAACGCGCCCTTGAACACAAGAAACTCGCCGACAAACCCGTTCAGCCCCGGCAATCCAAGCGACGAGAACATCGAGATGCCGAGGATGCCCGCGTAGATCGGCATGATCTTGCGCAACCCGCCATAGTCGGCCAGCGCGCGCGTGTGGGTGCGGTCGTAAATGACGCCGACCATGAAGAACAACGCCGCCGAGCTGATGCCGTGGTTGAACATCTGGAGCACCGCGCCGTTGAGCGCCGCCGCCTTGTCGTTGAACATCTCCGGTCCCGCCGCCGCGGCGGTGGCGAAAATGCCGAGCATCGCGTAGCCCATGTGGTTCACCGACGAATACGCGACGAGCCGTTTGAAATCAGTCTGCGCCAGCGCGGCGAACGCGCCGAGCACGATGCTCGCCAGCGCCAGCAGCAACAGGATGTCCACGTGCGCCGCAACCTGCGCCGGGAAGATCGGAAGCACCACCCGCAGGAAACCGTACACCCCCATCTTCAGCAGAATCGCCGCCAGCACCATCGAGCCGCCTGTCGGCGCTTGCGTGTGCGCGTCCGGCAACCACGTGTGAAACGGCCAGATCGGCACCTTGATCGCAAAGCCGACGAGCGTCGCCCAAAACAACACCGACGCGAACGTCGCCGGGTTCCAGTGCCAGCGGAGTGCAAACTCCGCCAGTGTCCTGCCGAGTTCGCCATTGGCAGCCAACGCACGTAGCTCGATGAAGTCGAATGTGCCCGTTGCCATCCAGAGGAAACCGAACGCCACGAGCATCCCGATGCTCCCGCCCAACGTGTAGAGGAAGAATTTGAAGGACGCGTAAGTCCGGTTCTCGTGGCCCCATATCTTGATGAGAAAGAACATTGGGATCAGGCCAAGTTCCCAGTAGATGAACCAATGGAAGAAGTTCAACGCCGTGAACACGCCGAACATGCCCGTCTCCAGCAAGAGGAACAGGAAGAAGAACAGCTTGACGTTCTCTTTCAGTTTCCAGTGCGCCAACATCGCGAGCGGAGTGATGACCGCCGTCAACAGCACCATCGCCACGCTCAAACCATCCACGCCGACGTGGTAGTCCACGTTCAACGCCGCAATCCACGGATGCCGCTCCACCAACATCATCCCGGCGCTCGGCACAAACCGCGTCCACGCGCAGAACGTCAACAGCAACGACGCCACGCTCGCGCCAAGCGCAGCAACCTTCATTGCGCGTTCCTGCGTCTTCGGCAACAGCAACACCACCAGCGCCCCCGCCAGCGGCAGGAAGGTTATCAAGGAGAGATATGGGAGACCGGGTTTCATTTCAGGTACCAGATCACCAGCAGAATCACTGTGCCCAGGCACAAGATGCGCAGGTAACCTTGAATGCGGCCGGCTTGGAACTTCGCGAACTCGCGCCCCGACAACCGCACGCTCTCGCAACCGGCGTCGAACCCACCGTTGATGAAAAACTCATCGCCGACCCAGCGCACGACTTGCGACACGCCCCATGCCATCCACGCGATGCCGTGCAGGATGCCGTCAATCACCAGTTTATCAAACGCCCGCCATAATTCGCCGAGCAGCATCGTTGCGCGGATAATCGTCGCGTCGTAAAATTCGTCCACATACCATTTCCGGTTCAAGCAGGTGAACAGCGCGCCGAGTTTCACCGCCAACGGATCCGGCTCATCCGCGTGCTCCATCGTCCGTCGCCCATAGACGATCCAACCCAGCAAAATACCGGCTGCCCCTACCGCCACTGACAACCCCATGACGATCCATTTACCGTGAGGATCTTCCCCGTGCGCGCCGAGGTAATGACCATATTGCGCTCCGAAGAAACCTAGTCCCACGGCAAACACGCTGAGCACCGCGATGGGTAGCCACATGTTCCACGGCACTTCGTGCGGCTCGTGATGACCGCGCCACTTGCCGGCAAAGACCATGAACATCTGCCGCGTCATGTAAAACGCCGTCAAGAACGCCGCGAACGTCGCCAGTCCCCATGCCAGCTTGTTCCGTTGAAATGCCACTAGCAACACTTCGTCCTTCGACCAGAACCCCGCAAAGGGTGGAACGCCGGCCAGCGCCAACATTCCAATCAGATAACACCCGAATGTGACCGGCATGTACTTCCTCAAGCCGCCCATCTTCCGCATGTCCTGTTCGTGGTGTGTGCCGATGATCACGCAACCGGAGCCGAGAAACAGCAGCGCCTTGAAGAACGCGTGCGTCAACAAATGAAATTGTCCCGGCGCCAATCCGCCCGCGCCGAGCGCCATCATCATGAAACCGAGTTGCGAGCACGTCGAGTACGCCAACACACGTTTGATATCGAACTGCGCCACGGCAATCGTCGCTGAAAACAGCGCCGTGAAGCATCCGACCCACATCACGATGTTCAACGCCAAGCCCGACGTATCAGCAGCAAACAGCGCGAACATCCGCCCCACCATGAACACGCCCGCCGCCACCATCGTCGCCGCGTGAATCAGCGCCGACACCGGCGTCGGGCCTTCCATCGCGTCCGGCAACCACACGTGCAGCGGGAACTGCGCGCTCTTGCCCATCGCGCCGATGAACAGCAACATCGCAATCGTTGTCGCCATGCTCCACCCGAACCACCCCGGGATACCGGCAAGCGCGCCCGCCTGCTCCAGCGCGCCGTTGCCTCCGTCGTACAGATTTAGCGTCCCGGCCTGCCATGAGAGCAGCAGGATGCCGAGGAAGAAACCAACGTCGCCGATGCGCGTCGTGATGAACGCCTTCTTCATCGCCGCCGCCGCGCTCGGCTTGAAGTGCCAGAACCCGATCAACAGGTAACTGCACAAGCCGACCAGTTCCCAGCACATGAACAGCATCAACAGATTGTTCGCGACCACCAACCCCAGCATCGCCGCAGCGAAGAGGCTCAGGAAACAGAAAAACCTCGTGAAATTCTCGTCGTCGGACATGTAGCCGGTCGCGTTCACAAAAATCCAGAACCCGACGAACGCGACCATCAACGCCATCGCCGCCGTCATCGGGTCAAGGATGAAACCAAGCTCCAACCGCGTCGTCCCGTAATCGAACCAGACGAAGTTCCAGACCGCGCGCTCCGCCTCGTGGTGCCCCAGCGTGCCGACAAACGCGCGCAACGCCAACACGCACGACGCGCCCATCGCCGTCAGGCAGATGCCCGCCGACAGTTTCCGCGCCGTGCGCGGCAACAACGCCTGCACCGCCGCCGCCACGAGCGGCAGAAACGGGATCAGCCATTGTTGTTTGACCAGTTCGTTCATCCCTTTGCTTTCCCGACCTTCGCCAGTTCATAGAACTCGTGCAGTTTCGCCTGCAACAGTTTCCTGGACGGCAACCGCGTCTGGTATTCGGCGATCAGCGCCGGCGAGACCGCCCGGCTCAAGGCGTACTCGACTACCTCGTTGTCCTTGGAGGCGCACAACAGCACGCCGATGGAGGGACGTTCATGCGATTTGCGCACATCGCGGTCGATCGCTTCGAGATAGAACTCCAGTTTGCCGAGATACTCCGGCTTGAACTCGTCAATCTTGAGTTCAAACGCCACCAGGCATTGCAGTCCCCGGTGGAAGAACAACAGGTCCAGCAGGAAATCCTTCTTGCCCACCTGCACGAGGTACTGCTCGCCAACGAAAGCAAAATCGCGCCCCAGTTCCAGTAGAAACCGCTTCAGATTGGCGACAAGACCAGCTTGTAGGTCGGCTTCCGAATGGTCTTCCGGCAAATTGAGGAAGTCGAGCAGGTACGTATCTTTGAAGATGGTTTCAGCGGCGGGATGCAATTGTCTCACCAGTGGTGCGACTTTTGGCGGGTTCAGGACCGCCCGCTCGAACAGTGCCCCGTTGAGTTGACGCTCTAACTCGCGTTTGCCCCAGCGTTCCCGGATGGCGAGGCGCAAATAGAACTCCCGCTCTTCGGCCTGCCGGCACCTGCCCAGAATGAGCAGGTTGTGCGTCCACGGCAATTCTCGCACCAGTGGTGCGAGTTTTTGTTCTTGCCGGTACGTCTCGTAGAACTGCTTCATTCGCCAGAGGTTGGAAGCCGAGAACCCATGCAGGCCAGGCTGCACTTCCGACAAGTAATCAGCCAGTTGTTGAATAACCGCCTTACCCCACTCCTGCGCCTTCACCTTTGCGCTGATGTACTCGCCCACCTGCCAGTATAAATCAATCAATGCCGTGTTAAGCGCCTGATACGCCCGGCCACGCGCCTGTTGAATCAGCCCAACGATCTCACGGAAGACCGCTTCGCGTGACACCGCCACGGGCTTGACGCGCGCTAGTTGCCGTATGTTCCGTCGTTTCTTCATCCCTTCAACGACCTCATTTCGTTCACATCCACCGACTTGTAATGCCGGTACACGGAAATCACCAACGCCAGACCGACCGCCGACTCCGCCGCCGCGACTGCGATGGCGAACAAGGCGAACATCTGGCCGGTCAACGCGCCGTTGTGGAGGTAGTACCAGAAGACCACGAAATTCAGGATCGCCGCGTTGAACATGATCTCAATGCTCATCAGCACCGCGATGGCGTTCTTCCGCGTCAAAGCGCCGCACAACCCGATGGCGAACAACACGCCGCCGAGTATCAAGTAATATCCGAGCGGCACGCTCATCGCTTCTTCTCCTCCTCCAACGCGATGACCACCGCGCCTATCAACGCGGCCGTCAACAGGACCGCCATGATTTCCAGCGGCACGACCCAGTCCGTCACCAGCAGCTTGCCAATCTCCTTCACGACGCCTTCCTCCGTTGCACCGTAGGGCAACTTCGAAACCAAATCGCTTCGACGCACAAACACGCACATCGCCCCAGCCAACGTCGTCGCGATGCCGACGCCGAGCCACCACGCGCCACCGAGCGAACCGCGTCCGCCCTCTGTTCCGGAAATGTTCCGGGTGAGCATGATGGCAAACAAAATCAGCACCGCCACCGCGCCGATGTAGATCAGGATCTGCACCGCACCCAAGAAGTCCGCCTTCAACAAGAAGAAATGACCGGCGATACCCATGAAGAACAGCACCAGCGCCAGCAGGCAATGCACGAGGTTGCGTAGCGTCACCGCGAGCAACGCTCCGAGCACTGTGATGGCCGACAATGTGAGGAAGACGATGGTCATGAGATGAACCGGTAGCTCCGTTTCTCAAACGTCTGTCCCGTGTTGATCTTCACCAGCGCGACAATCGCCACCGCCAGCACCACCGCCGACGCGCCCCAGCCGACTAACTTGTTCGACGCAAAATGCCAGATTGCCATCGCCACGATGTTCACCAGCGCCAACGGCAGCAAAAGCTTCCACGCGAAGCCGAGCAATTGATCCACGCGCACGCGCGGCCAGGTGCCACGCGCCCAGATGTTGATGACAACGATGATGCCAAGCTTCGCAAAGAACCAGCCAGCCGAAACCAGCCAGCCAATCTTAGGCAAATCGCTGCCCGGCCCGAGATACCCGCCGAGGAACATCGTCACTGTGATGCCGCCCATCGTGATCGCTGCGACGTACTCGCCCATCTGGAACAGTGCGAACTTGAACCCGCTGTATTCCGTGTGGTAGCCCGCCACGATCTCCGATTCCGCCTCCGGCAAATCGAACGGCGTTCGCGCCACCTCCGCCATCGCGCACAACTGGAAAATCACAAACGCCACCAAGCCCCACGGCTTGAACACGAACCAGCCGGCGAGTCCGCGCTGCGCCTCGACAATGCCGACGCTCGACAACGTCCCCGCCGCCATCAAGATCACAACCGCCGCCATCACCATCGGTACCTCGTAGCTCACGACCTGCGCCACCGAGCGCATCGCGCCGAGCAGCGAGAACTTGTTGCGTGACGCCCACCCTGCCATGAACAGCGCCAGCACGCTTCCCGTGCTCACCGCCAGCGCAAACAGCACGCCGATGTTCAAGTCCACCGGCACAAACCCCTTCGCCACCGGCACGACCGCCAACACCATGAACGCCGGCACCACCGTCAATACCGGCGCGAGAAAATGCACGACCTTGTCCGCCGCCGCCGGGACAATGTCTTCCTTCGTCAGCAGCTTCAAACCGTCCGCAACCGGCTGGAACAATCCGACTGGCCCGACGCGATTCGGCCCGCGACGGTTCTGGATCCGGCCCAGCGCTTTTCGTTCGACCCACGTCAACAACGCGAACACCGTCAGGAACACGCCCATCACGATGGCAATCGGCAGCAACACCGCCAGCGCCAGCGCCAGCAAGTCCGGTATCTTCGGCGCGTAGTGCTGGATGAGTTTGTAGATGGCGTCCATGCGCTAGATCTTCCCCGCCTCCTTCATCAACTTCTCCAGCATGTTCTTTGTCGGCTCCTCGCCGGGCGCGCAACGCGAGTAATCCTTCGACTCGCCCGACGCCAGTGCGTTGGCGTAGCCGCGACAATCGTAGCCACACGCCTGGCAATCCACCTGCGCCATCGCCGCCATCAACTTGTCGGCGAGCGGGCGCTCTTTCGCCATCTCCATCCGCTTCTCAAGCTCGATCCCCGAATCGTGCCAAGGCACGTCGTTCGCCGCCGGTGCGCTGCTGACACTTTGTTCCAATGGTGTTCTGGCAGATTGTTTCTTCAGCACAACCGGCGGCCAGACGATTTCGCCGGCGCCGACCTCGCCTTGGTAACCCCGCTGCCAGGCTTGGCGTTCGTCTTCGGTCCGCATGTCCGTCGATGTCGGGACCGGTTTCACCGGAGTGGGAGCGGCAGCCGGTTTCTTGGCTGGTTTGCGGGTGGCGTCAACGCGCGTGGCCTCGGCGGACTTGATCTGGTGGTAGTACTCGTTCGATTTCAGCAGCGTGGGAAGATGCGTGATGAGATCGTCGAACCGAGCGTATTGGCTCCGCTCGAAGTCGCAGTCCATCTTGATCGCGTTGAACGGACAAACCTCGACGCAGATGCCGCATTGCATGCAAACGCTGGTGTCAATATCGAATACCGTTGGACGGCGAAGCGGCTTCCCGTTCGCGTCGCGATCCATGACGATGCAGATGCACTGCGGCGGGCATTCGGTTTCGCAAACTTTGCAGGCAGTGCAGCGCATCTGGTCGGGTGTGCCGTCATAGACGAGGAACGGGAATGTCCGAGAGTTTTCCGGCAACGGCATCCGTTCTTCGGGATACTGGTACGTAAAGAGGCGCTCCTTGCGGTTGCCATCAAAATAGCTGCCGACGAAATTCTTCGCCGTGACAACGAGACCGTCCATGAGACCTTTGCCAATCACCGGTCCACCTCCCCCAACACGATGTCGATGCTGCCGAGAATGATAATCGCATCGGCCACCTTGTGCCCGAGACACATGTCTTCGAGAATGGTCAGGTTGACAAAACTCGGCGGACGAACGTGATAGCGGTACGGTTTCGCGCCACCTTCGGAAACCAGATAGAAACCAAGCTCGCCTTTGGGCGACTCGATTCGGCCGTAACCGTCACCGGCGGGCACCTTGAAGCCGCGCAGCTTCGACTCCGGGGCGATGCACGGACCACTCGGAATATCGCGCAACGCCTGATGCAAGATCTTCACCGACTCGCGCATCTCGAGAATGCGGATCATGAACCGGTCAAACGTGTCGCCCGTCTCACCCACCGGCACGCGGAAGTCGAAGCGGTCATAGACGCCGTATTTGTCCACCTTGCGGATGTCGTACGCAACGCCGCTGGCGCGTGCGACAGGGCCGCTGACGCTGGCGTTAATCGCCAATTCGCGCGGCAGGATGCCGACGCGCTGGGTGCGGGCGAGCAGCACTTCGTTCTCCGTCATCAGTTTCTCGAACTCGTCGAGGAACGCCGGCCAACGCGCGACGATGGCGCGCGCCATCGCCAGCGATTGCTCGTCGAGATCCACGCGGACGCCGCCGAACCGCATGTAGTTGCACATCATCCGCGCGCCGCTGACCGTCTCGAAGAAGTCGAGAATGCGTTCCCGCTCCCGCAGCGCGTACAACACCGGCGTGAACCACGCGCCGCAATCGCTCAGCAGAAAGCCGACGGCACAGGCGTGGTTCAACAGGCGCGTCAATTCCGCCATGATGACGCGAATGTACTCGGCGCGCTCCGGCACCTTGATGCCGGCCATCTTCTCGACGGAGAGCGCGTAGGCCCAGTTGTTGGTCATCGAGCAGAAATAGTCGAGCCGGTCGGTGTACGGCATCGAACCGAGCCACGTCATCTTCTCGCCGATCTGCTCGTGGTTGCGGTGGAGGTAGCCCATCACCGGCTTCAGTTTCACCACGTACTCACCGTCGAGCACAACGTCCATTCGGAACACGCCGTGCGTGCTCGGATGTTGTGGACCGAGCGACACTTCGAGCATTTGTGTCTCGATCGTGCTCACTTCTTGGCCTCCATCGCACTCGGCGGCACGTAATCCTTGCGCATCGGGTGATCCACAAACTCGTCCCACATCAGAATACGGCGCAGATCGGGATGCCCGTCAAACTTCACGCCATACAGATCGAATGCCTCGCGCTCCTGGAACTCGCACCCGCGCCACACCGGCGTCAACGATGGCACCCGGCATTGGTCGAGCGCACGCGGCGCTCGAACCTTCAACGCAATGGGGCCGTGTTTCAAAGCAACGGAGTACAGATGATAGACGACCTCGATGCAGTCCTGTTTCAGGTAGTCCACCGCCGTCACACACGAACAGAAATCGAATTGAAGTTGCGGGTCGGTCTTCAGGAACTTCGCGACCGCCAGGAGTTCCTCACGCTCCACAAGCAACGATGTCATCGCCCGGACTTGTTCGACGGTCGGGATCATTTCTTCGGAAGCTCCCAAACCTCTGGATTGAACGGCGGTTCGAGATCGTGAGCGCCGCATTCTGGAACTGTGTATTCGGCAAGCGAGCCCTTGTCATACCAACGCGCCTCGTTCAGGTGTTGCTTGGAAATCTTGTCCTGTAACGTCATCAACGCGTGCAGCAACGCTTCCGGCCGCGGCGGACAACCGGGAATGTGAACGTCCACGGGAATGTAGCGGTCAACACCCTTCAGCACGTTGTAGCCGTCCTTGAACGGCCCACCGGAGATGGCGCACGCGCCCATCGCGATGACGTACTTCGGTTCCG
>Ga0194125_10007212_pt1 | contig 16098 bp, 22 predicted proteins | sample TA2KigC250mmetaG_FD_148626 | JGI IMG/M metagenome (GOLD analysis project Ga0194125, IMG submission 148626) | Freshwater microbial communities from Lake Tanganyika, Tanzania - TA2015034 Kigoma Deep Cast 250m | ecosystem: Environmental > Aquatic > Freshwater > Lake | place: Tanzania: Lake... | reverse complement strand
AACTCTAAGTGGAGTCAGAGGTCAATTCAGTTCACTATTCTGATTTAACATCCCCCCAGCATACTGCGAGCTTACCTTTTGGCGCCACAGATAAGAGTTTGCCGTTCATATCGTCTTGAATTTCGTCGGCGGAAAGGGCGCGTGTATACAACACGAACTCATCTATAGCGCCAAGAAGACGATTGCCAACTTGCAGAGGTTGAGTTGTATCGGGCACCACTTTGACAGGCGCTGGCGCTGATGCTTTCTCTTTTCCGTTGATATAAATTTTTAAAGTGCTGCCGTCATAAGTCCCCGCTAAGTGATACCATTCTTTCAGCGGATAATCGCCTGGCTTAGTAATCGCTCTGGAACTTGTATCCTTGACGCCAAAATAAATCTGTTGGTCGCTCCAGGGTTGCAGCAGATAACTGATATCCGGCCAATTGGCGCCTTTCTGCACAATTCCTGTCGCCTGATGGGTGTCTTGTTTGACCCAGACTTCAACCGTCAGCGCTTTCATCCCGTCAAGCGCTTTGTCATCAGGTACCTGAACCTCAGCGCCTGCGGCGACAAGTTCTACGGCTTTGCCATACTTCCCATCAATCCATTTGAAATTGCCAACAATGGCACCGTCATGTCCATTGCCTGATGCATCCACAACATTTTTCCCTTCGCCCTCATCTAACGGTAAATACACTACCAGGTCGGGGTCCACAGCATAAACATCTATTAAAGCCACGGCCAAAATGAGGCCCAAAAGTAAGAAAAAAATGTAGAACTTCATTGAAAATCTCCTCCTTGAGTAAGTTTTATTGAGAAATTACCTTGTTAATTAGTTCGACAATGTCACATTTTAATTGTCATTGCGAGGAGTTGCGAAGAACGAAGCAAAGCAATCTCAATGAAGCTATGTCCACAGGAATTGTTTCCCCCTCATTTCGCTGAGATTGCTTCGCTTTGCTCGCAATGACATTCTTCGCGACGCTTCTTTTGGTAAATGTGACATTGTCAAGTTAGTATGTCAACCGTATCGTGCCCCAGGTCGTAGTGAGTTTTGCCCCAGGTCCCACGCTCATAAGGCTCTTAATTCCGCCCATTATCTGCTTGATTTCTGCTTGGGTTAACCCTCTATCAAACAAAGCCCATTCATCTACCACTCCATTGTAATATCGTTTCATATTAAGTTCTGTTCCAATGAATAATGGGTCACTTTTGGGCATGAGCTTGTCATCCTGTTTCGGATAATCAATTAACACCTCGCCATCTAAATAGACAGTCCAGAACTTTTTCGGGTCCCATGCAACCGCAACATGCTGCCACACATCCGGTTTAACTTTCGACGGACTTTGTGATGGGACAATACGTCCTACTTTCTGAAACATCCAACCCATCCAGATAAATCCGTTGGGGCTCAAACTTGACATTATTAAGGAGGTATTGTATAGCATTAAGAATTGTAAAAAATGATAACCTATTTCGGATAAAAAGTCAATACTTTTTTGACTTTCAGATACTCCCGAGAATAGACAAGCGATGGTTATATTTCTTCTTTTGGTGTTAGATGAAAACGGTAAATCGTTGTTTACCCACCAAGAATTAGTGTGTCTATTATCAAGTTCCAATGACCATTGCCATCGGTTCATCGGGTCTGGAGCCCGACTACGACTGGAATTTTAGGCCCTAGAGAGAATAATGGAATCCTGACTTATTGGGACGAAGTCAAGGTAAGTAAGGCCTAAAAAATTTGGTTGACTTTTAGAGAGGTTTATGGCATCCTCTTATAACCAAACTAACTGATATGAAATTTAAACTGCTTAGAAAAATTCTCAACTTTCGCGAATCAGGCATTATAACAGCGCTTACAGTGCTGGTTGGCGTCACTGCTGCGTTCAACACTCGCTTTCTGTCCATCTATAATCTTCAAGTTCTGACCAGACAGATAGCAATTTTCGGCTTAATAGCCATCGGTGAAACCTTCGTCATCATAACGGCGGGAATTGACTTATCTCCCGGCTCAATGGTCGTCTTAACATCGGTTTTAGTTGCGTGGTTCATGGCGCATGATTTCGGTTTGTTTGGCGCCATTCTTGTCACGTTAATCGCCTCCGCGGGGATTGGAGTATGGCATGGAGTCTTTGTCAGCAAGCTGAAAGTTCCGCCTTTCATAATTACTCTCGGAACATTTGCCATTGCACGTGGTTTTGCTGCCGTCATAACCAAGGGACCGCCCATCCCCGTTCCTGATAACCTGTCCAATAGCTTCTCATACCTCTGGGACGGGATAATACTGAAAATCCTACCTCTACCGGTGCTGGTTTTAATTATAGCTTCTGGGGTTGCGATTTTTATCTTGCATTTCACGGTCCTTGGGAGGTATATTTACGCTGTTGGAGGAAATATAGAGGCGGCGAGGCTATCCGGAATTAACGTTGATAAGGTGAGAATTTTCGTCTACGCCGTCAGTGCTCTGCTATCTGCCGTTGTGGGGATGCTAATTGCCGCCCGGCTCAAGCAGGGGAACCCGAACGTCGGGCAAATTTACGAGCTTTACGCCATCGCCGCATCGGTTATCGGTGGAACGAGCCTGTTTGGGGGCGTCGGAACCATCCTGGGCGCTGTAATTGGAGCATGTATTTTAAGCACCTTATGGAACTCATTGGTGCTCTTGAAAGTATCAGCTTATTGGCACAACGTGGCTTTAGGTTTAGTCATCGTTGTCGCCGTTACAGTTGATATTTTACGCAAGAATAGACTTCCGAAGTCTTTGAGACTTCGGAAGTCTAAAGTTAATGAAGGAGGGAAAAATGAGAAATAAAATTTTATGGACACTGTTTATCTTGTGTTTAATTTCGTCTTTCAGCCTGGATGCAAACGCAAAAAGAATTAGCATCGGCGTGCTTGGAAAATCCGTGCATCCATACTGGGACGTAGTGAGAAAAGGGATGGAAGATGCCGCTAAGAAACTGGACGTTGATGCCATGTTCTATGTGCCGCAGAGCGAGGACATCGCAAAGCAGATAGAGACTTTAGAGACGTGGATAGGTATGGGAATTGACGGTATATCATTCGCGCCTTCAGACCCGGAGGCCGTCGTTAGTGTCATCAAGAAGGCGATGAAGATGGGTATCCCCTGCATCAGCAACGACACCGACGCGCCTAAATCCGGAAGGTTCTGTTACATAGGAACGGATAATTACACCGCAGGAAGGATAGCAGGGGAGAATATGGCTAAAATACTGAAGGGTAAGGGGAAAGTTGCAATCTGCACAGGCTCTCTCACAGCGATGAACTCCCTTGAAAGGATAGAGGGGTTCAAGGATGCCCTCTCCGAATCCCCTGATATCGTGATAGTTGAACCGGTGTTGGTTGATTATGAGGATACGGCAAGGGCGGTAGAGTTAGCTGAAACTGCGCTTCTGGATAACCCGAATTTGGACGCTTTCTTCGGCGTCTACGCCTTTAACGGCCCGTCTGCGGCAAAAGCCGTGAAAGCCGCGGGTAAAGTCGGAAAGGTACATATAGTTTGCTTCGACACGACCGACGAACATCTTTCCCTGATTGAAGAGGGGGCTATTGATGCAGCGATAGGACAGAGGCAATATTTCATGGGATATCTTAGCGTCGTGCTTTTGGCTAACATGGCCAGGGTAGGAGTTGAAAACATGATGATGCTTCTTCCCCAGAATGAGGAAGGGGATGTGATAATTGACACCGGTGTTGATGTAGTCACAAAAAATAACCTGAAGGATTACGTCAAACTTTTAGACAAGTGGGGAATCAAACGCTAATTATCCCTCCTGATTTTAGGGACTTTCGTATATCTAAACTGAAAGGGGGGAAAGGATGGAGAGGAAGGAATTGTTCTTACGTTACTTTCTTTTCTTCCCTTTCCTTTGGACTATCCGTCCACCTCCTTTATAGATTGAGGAATGAAACCGTGTGATTTTTGTTAGTCATAAACCTTCTCCTTGTGGAACAACGCTTGAATAGAAGACAAACTCTTATAAAATTGGGGTTTTCTGCCATTCCATACTGCGCCTAAGTGTTCCAATGTCCAAAATGTATAAACACCTTAAAAAGCTGATTTAAAAACCATAGGATAAGTGTGTCTACTTACAAACGACTATTTAAACTTCACACGCGAAACTAAGAAGGAGCCACAAAATAGATAACCTTTGTAGAGACCGTTGTAAATTTCTAATCCATGAAATTTTCCCTTGACAAAAAATTATATATTGCAGTATACTATAATGATATAATTGCAAAACCGAGGTGGAGTTCAATAATGCCACTTGTAAAAAGACAGAGCTTTGAGGATGTGGAAGTAGTGCGGCTTAATATTGTAGTCCCAATAGATGTATATGAAAGAATAAGAAATCAATCATTCCAAGAACGGAAATCAATATCCTTGCTGGTTGTAGAACTCCTCAAACAGGGCTTAGGACGAAAGAGGGAGGACAATAATCAGTCACACGAACGGTCTCCGCGCCCTAAGTAAGTTTTAGATATCTGAAACACAAGATTTGAAGCTGCTTTATGGTATGTGGAAAGATAGAACTGATATTCAAGACAGCGCTGAGTGGGTGAGAAAGCACCGTGAAAATTGGAACGAGCGGCTCAAAAGAAACCCAACTATAACCCTGTCAAAACGATGAAACTTATTGATACAGATATCCTGATAGATTTTTCACATGAAATTTCTGCCGCTGAACAATTTCTGGAAACTCTAAGAAACAGTGGAGAAACCTTAGCTATTTCTGCTATAACTCGAATGGAGCTTGTAGAGGGTTGCAGAAATAAAAGAGAGCTAATGAAGGTAATAAAATTTCTTGGAGAATTTAAGTTGATTCACTTCTCTGAAAATATTCAGGGCTATTTTAATCTACCCAGAAGACTTGCCCGAAGGAGAGAGTCTCTTCAAACCCGCTTTACATGATTTTGCGTGCGTGAAAGCCTCAGCGCTCACCCCGCTACGGGGTGAGCGTCGTGCGGAGTTTCAGGCTATAGTCTATTATACAATAGCTTATGGGCTTTGCCAAAAGGGGGATAGCAACGTGATTAAGTTAAGAACAAACTTGTCTGAAATTTTAGTTCAGCGCGGAATCAAGCCGACAGATTTCGTAGAAATGACGGGTTTATCTAAAAAAACGCTCAACAATGTGTACCATGATAATTGGCAGTATCTCGGTCGAAAAACGATTGAGAAAATTCTTGAGGTCCTCAACATTGAACTCACCGAACTTTTCAAGGTGCAGAAAGATGTTCGTCCAATCCGCCGGGTCTCACCTCAAGTTCAGAATCGGTTCGATTTCTTAGCAGAAAAGAACACGGAAGGCACTCTAACTCCCTCTGAGCGAGAAGAATATGAACAGCTTGTAGATACTCTCTCAAAATTAATGATAGAAAATGCCGAACGATTAAGCTGGGTGTCCGATGCGAGATAAGCTTTATCGAAAAGTTGCCAAACGGGCGCGGCATAAATGTGAATATTGCCATGCTCCAGAGGCGCCCTGCGGCTATAAGTTTCATGTGGAACACATCATTCCTCGTTCAAAAGAAGGCAGTGATGATTTATCTAATCTGGCTTTATGTTGTGCCCCCTGTAATTTGCACAAATCCAATAATATAGAGAAAGGAACGGTTCGGTTTTTTCACCCCCGTCAGGATTCGTGGGAAGCTCATTTCACCTGGAATGACGATTACACCATAGTGATTGGAAAGACAAAAATGGGGCAGATTACGATTGAAGCCCTTCAGATGAACAGTCCTAGGGCAATCCAAGCCAGGAAAAGTTGGATTCTTTCTGGTGACCATCCCTGAGACGAGGTCTTGTGTCAATAGAAAAGCTTTCAGCTATGAAAAAAATGAAAATAGCTTGTGTTGTAGGCGCACGCCCAAACTTTATGAAAATCGCCCCAATCCTTGAGGCGATGAAAAAATATCCTCAATTGCAGCCTATCTTGGTGCATACTGGACAACATTACGACTACGAGATGTCCGGCGTATTCTTCATGGAAACCCGAGAGAAAGTAAGGCGATACCTTTATCATAATGTTGGCAACATGCTTACTGCCTCAAGACCTGCTTTTGACTTAAAAACTAATCACTGGCATGTGCCTGTGCTTTGTAAAACAGACCGTGGTATCTTTGTCGTTGGGGAATTCCAACTTGATGAAGATTTGAATTTCGTGTTTATACCAACTAAAGAGGAAATGCTCGCAGTTTTAGAGGCACAATTAGAACATACATTAACCTTAGTTACTGATAAACCTGACGAAGTACGGATGAAAGGGCTAACTCCAGGCACAATTTAATTTTCGCTGTGAGTTCCGAAAAGTACCTGCTCAAAAGTCCTGTTTCAGAAAATAGTCCCCCTTACCAAAGGGGGTTAGGGGGTTGTCATTTCGGCGGATGGGATGCGTATTGCGTGTTTCGTAATTACGTAATACGCAATATATAGTGTCAACTGATTGCTTCGTTTTGCTTCGTTCCTCGCAACGGCGCCTGCAACCTTCGGTTTTTGAGAAAATTTGAAACCTGCCGATTTGGAAAAAATCTTGAAAGACATGGCGCTTATCCCCGCTGGTGAGTTTCTGATGGGCAGTTCTGAAGGCGAAGGAGCTTATGACGAGCATCCACACGTAAGGGTTATGAAGAGGTATGGAATCCGAAGGAATATGAGCCATCTTGGAAAATGCGTAGTAGAAGTATAGGAGAATTTGATATGAATACAAAAACGTCTGAATACTCTGTCAATACAAAAGAAATTGGTCGCAAGGGACGGAAGATATTCGAAGCGATTTCCGAACAAATAGAAAAAGAACATTTGGGCAAAGCTATTGTTATTGATGTTGAAACAGGTGACTATTTTATTGGAAAGACCGGTATTGAAGCAACGAAAAAGGCGAAGGAAAAGTATCCTAATAAAGTTTTCTTCTTAGGAAAGATTGGTTACCGAACCTATGTGTCTTTTAAGGGAAGGAGATAAAACTTTGATAACAGGTCAAATTAATCAAGCCTTCTCTCCTATTCTCAGGGTAACAGTCTACGGTAATAAAGGCGAGGTTACGATAGATGGCATTTTGGATACGGGTTTTGATGGATTTATTTGTCTGCCGATAGCAGTTGCAGTGCCTCTCGGGCTTGAATTGATAGATGTTACTGATTCGGAATTAGCTGATGGTACAATTGTACAGGATGAATTGGTATTTGCAGGCAAAGTTTTATGGGACGGTGAAGTTATAGACGTTGATGTAGTGCTTACTAAGTCCGCTGATACTTTGATAGGTACGGCGATGCTAATGAATTCAGATGTGAGAATAAATTTTCATACTGGCGAAGTGTTGATCGAACAGGTGATATAATCGAGAGTATGGGCTACAAGACAATCATTTTATTTAATCTTTGCATTGGAGCATTGTTATGTGTGTCATAGCAGGTATTTATAACTTCAATGGTAAACTCATTTCATTAAACTCGCAGCTATTATTCAGTATACTATTATGTTCTCGCATTCTAAACCTTCTCTCATAGACGAATATTACTTAGCAATCCAAAACGTCGGGAGTATCGGAGTTAAGGCGGAATGGAAGAATTCCATCCTTTCCTTACTTTTCGTCTCGGTATTGATGATTCTTTTGGTGGCGTGTAGCAACTCGCCTGTTGAGGAAGATAATCAGGAAGCTCCTGATTTGGAAAAGCTTTTGAAGGACATGGTGTTTATTCCCGCTGGCGAGTTTCTAATGGGTAGTCCCGACGGCGAAGGCGCGTTCGACGAACATCCGCAACATGTAGTGTATTTAGATGATTTTTATATTGACAAATCATGCAAATGTTGCAGGTGAACGCTTAATGCCTGTGGGTAATTTCCCAACAGGAGTCAGTCCGTATAGTGTGCATGATATGGTAGGAAATGTGGAGGAATGGACTGCTGATTGGTATGCAGCGGACTATTACATTTATAGCCCTCGAAACAACCCAAAGGGGCCTGAAAACGGTATTGCTCGTGTTCTCAACGGTGGTTCATGGAGACACCAAAAGAGTTATCAGGTGTTGAGTGCAAACCGGGAATATCAGGCGCCTAATTATACCAGTAACTTCGTCGGATTTCGTTGCGCTTGGAGTAAATCTATGATTGGCCAGTGCTTGATTGATATAAAACGGTAATAAAAATTATGTATGGATTGCATGCAATCTATACTACACATAATAATAGGAAAGCTATATGATTCAACTCGCTATCGTTGGTTTAGGTTATTGGGGACCAAATCTGCTTAGAAATTTCGACCAGCTCAGTGATTGTGAAGTAAAAGTATGCTGTGATTTGAATGATGATAACTTACTCCGCATCGAAGAACAATACCCTCATGTCGCAATTACGAAGAATTATAAAGATTTAATGGCAGATGACGAGTTAGAAGCTATTGTCATAGCAACCTCTGCTGCCAGTCATTATAATTTAGTTAAAGAAGCGTTGCACCACCATAAACATGTTTTCGTTGAAAAGCCGTTTGTTTTGAATGTGGAACATGCAACTGAATTAGTTCATCTCGCGGAAAAAACGAACCGCAAGCTGATGGTGGGACATTTAATGGAATACCATCCCGCAATAGAGAAACTGAAAGAGATAATCCAAAGTGGAGAATTGGGTGATATTTATTATCTCTACTCCCAACGGGTAAACTTAGGCCAAATCCGAAAAGATGAAAATGCTCTTTGGAGTTTTGCTCCACATGATCTCTCCATAATCATGTATTTATTGGAAACGGAGCCCGAAAATGTAAGCGCACGCGGACAAGCGTATCTCCAGGAAGGCATAGAAGATGTAGCCTTTGTAAACCTTCAGTTCCCAAACAAAATTATGGCTCAAATACAGTTAAGCTGGCTAGACCCACACAAAATCCGAAAAACAACTGTTGTCGGTAGTAAAAAGATGGTAGTCTTTGACGATATGGAAGCCACTGAGATGCTCAAAATATATGACAAAGGGGTTACCAGTAATGGTCAGTTTGCATCCTTTGGCGAAGCATTGAGTTTGCGCTTCGGCGATATTAGCATCCCTTACGTCAAAATGACTGAACCCTTGAAACTCGAATGTCAGCATTTTCTCAATTGTATTAAAGACAATCAAATCCCAAGAAGTGATGGACATGATGGGTTGAGAGTCGTTAAAGTATTGCAAGCTGCGCAAGAATCTTTGGATAAAAGTGGTATGCCGGTGAACATCCTTTGACTGTTTTGGACTTGCAGAGAAGGCTCAAATAAACAGGAGGTTAAATGGAAAAAGACTATTTTATTCATGAATCAGCTTATGTTGATGAACCTGTTTCAATTGGTAAAGGCACAAAAATCTGGCATTTCTGCCATGTGATGAGCGGTGCCAAAATAGGCGAAGAGTGTGTTTTAGGGCAGAACGTATTCATCGGAAAAGATGTCCAAGTTGGAACCAACGTCCATATTCAAAACAATGTCTCCGTTTATACCAAAGTCATTTTGGAAGATAATGTCTTTTGTGGTCCCTCTATGGTATTCACTAATGTCCTCAATCCAAGGTCGGGAATCCGCTGTCCGCTTGATGAATACTTGCCTACGCTGGTTAAGGAAGGCGCTACTATAGGTGCTAACGCAACTGTCGTTTGCGGACATACCATTGGTCGATATGCTTTTATCGGTGCCGGCGCTGTTGTTACTAAAGACATTCCCGATTATGCCTTAGTCTATGGCAACGCCGCACACATTGCCGGTTGGATGTGCGAATGCGGGGAAAAACTTGTTTTTACAGGCGAAGAAACAACCCAAACTGAACTTGCAACTTGTTTCAAATGCCAGAAACGTTACGAAAAACAAGCTTTGAAGGTGAAAAGAATAGATGAAAGATGAGGTTGGAAGAATGGAAGGATGGAAGGAACCCATCCTTCCGCTAAAAGGTGCGGAATGTGAAAAGACGCTTTGCCTCTCCGCATCAACGTGAAAGGAATACGCTATGCAAGTACCATTATTAGATCTAAAAGCCCAATATGCCACCATCAAAGATGAAATTAAAGCCGCTATCGACGAAGTATTGGAAAGTCAATATTTTATCTTAGGTCCAAAGGTGCAAAAGTTCGAAAAAGAGATCTCCGAATACTGCAATGTCCAACATGCTGTCGGAGTGGCTTCGGGAAGCGACGCGCTGTTGTTAGCGCTGATGGCAATCAACATAGGTTACGGCGATGAGGTAATCACAACACCCTATACTTTCTTTGCTACAGCAAGTTCAATTTCTCGTTTGGGCGCTAAACCTGTCTTTGTAGACATTGACGCAAAAACCTATAACATCAACCCAGAGCTTATTGAAGAAAAAATCACAGACAAAACCAAAGCTATTATCCCTGTTCATCTCTATGGACAATGTGCAGATATGGAGCCGATATTGGAAATTGGTAAAAGATACAACATAAGTATCATCGAAGATGCCGCCCAAGCCATCGGCGCGGAATACAAAGGTAGAAAAGCTGGTTCGATGGGGGACATGGGGTGTTTGAGTTTCTTTCCATCGAAAAATCTGGGCGGATACGGCGATGGGGGAATGGTGATAACAAACAATGCCCCGATTCTCGGGATCCCGTGCTCGTCCGACCTTGTCGGACAAAGCGGTGCTGAAATAGCTGAGAAGATAAGAGTATTAAGAGCACACGGCGCAAAACCTAAATACTATCATTCCTTGATAGGTTTAAACAGCCGCTTAGATGCTCTTCAAGCTGTAGTGCTTTCAGTCAAGCTAAAATATCTTGACGATTGGAGCAGAGCCAGACGTCAAAACGCTGAAAACTACAACCACCTTTTCATAGAAACCGACCTGTCTGTTCCAAAAGCCTTCGGAACACAGGCAGGTGTGGTTACGCCTTATGTCGAACCATATAATTATCATATCTACAATCAGTACATCATCCGCGTTGGTAAAAGAAATGAATTGCAAGCATTTCTGAAAGAACGAAATATAGGCACGGAAATCTACTATCCCGTTTCTTTGCATCTCCAAGAGTGCTACGCCGATTTAGGATACAAAAAAGGCGACTTTCCTGAATCAGAAAAAGCCGCTAACGAAACTTTGGCATTGCCTATCTACTCTGAATTAACAAAAGAGCAACAGGCAGCGGTTGTAGGCACCATTAAGGAGTTTATGGAAAAATGAGGGATTAGGAAGTAATGATAAATTTTAAAAAGTTTGAAAGGTTATCAAATACCGAATATGGAGTTATCCGCAATCTAATCGTAGAGGAAGGATTGGTAGAAAATTCCCAGATAGAGCAAATCATTGAACAAGTTACCAAAGACCGATTTAATCTCGGAAAAGCTAAAGCTGACTTTGCACATACACTTGACCCAAATGACTCCGAAGCTTGCAAGGTAATCATCGCGCTTTGTTATTACGCCATGTATCACTCTTGTAGAACCGCTGTTTTTCATACCCATCGAAATGATGTGGATGTGCATGAGAAAGTCGCATCCGAGATAGGAAAGATAGTCGGAGGACATATTGAAGAATCCCTTGACTTCTGGCGCGCTGTGAGAAATGAAGTGGATTACTCCCCTTATCCAGCATTAGAACATCCTCTAAAAGAGTTGGCGTTAAAAGCTATTTCTTCTGCTACCTCTTGTCTATCCGAAGTGGAAAATTATCTCGCAAAGAGAGGTGTTAAAATATGAATCATCCGAATTTTTACAAGGTAGAAGTAGATAAAGAGAAGATTGAATCTTTTATCAGGGAGGGTTTTGAGAGGAAACTTGGTAAGGACAATGTCTTGGACATACGGCTTTTTTCATACCCTAATGAGTATATAGCGGCGGTGACTCTCCGGAAGGAAACTAAGGAAGCCCTTAATATAGCTCACGAATTGAAGGGAATTTTTTTAGATAACAACCTTGCTGTGGGCATCTATACCAAGGAAGTAACAAATGGAAGCAGATAGTGAGGAAAGCGAGAAATGAAAATAGCTTGCGTAGTAGGCGCACGCCCCAACTTCATGAAAATCGCCCCAATCCTTGAGGCGATGAAAAAATATCCTCAAGTGCAGCCTATCTTGGTGCATACTGGACAACATTACGACTACGAGATGTCCGGCGTATTCTTCGAGGATTTAGATATTCCCGAACCAGATGTTCATCTCGGAGTGGGTTCTGGCAGTCATGCTGTACAAACCGCTAAGATCATGATTGAATTTGAAAAGGTCGTCCTCGAACACCAACCTGACTTAGTGCTGGTCGTAGGAGATGTTAACTCGACATTAGCCTGCGCGCTTGTGGCTGCGAAGGAAAATATCCCCGTCGCTCATGTGGAAGCGGGAATTAGAAGCTTTGATAGATCGATGCCCGAGGAGATGAACAGACTCCTCACAGATGCCATCTCGGATTACCTATTTGTCCCCACTGAACATGGTTGTGCAAATCTCAGTAGAGAAGGCATTCCTGAAGAGAAAATTTTCCTTGTTGGGGACGTAATGATCGATACATTGTTGCAGTACAAAGACAAAGCCGCTACAATTCCTATATTAGATAATCTTGGTTTACAAAAGGGAAACTATGCTCTAATGACCATGCATCGCCCCCACAACGTTGACATCAAAGAAAACCTAATCAAGATACTGAACGCCATTCAGGAAATTCAAAGCAAGATTTCAGTTGTCTTTCCCATGCATCCCCGCACCCGCCATCGAATCGAAAAGTTTCAACTCAACGAACAACTATCAAATATGAAAAATCTGATAGTACTCGAACCTATAGGATATTTGCGCTTTCTCAACTTGATGATGAACTCTAAATTTGTACTGACAGATTCCGGCGGCATGCAAGAGGAAACGACGGTCCTCAATATCCCCTGCTTGACATTGCGTGAGAATACAGAACGTCCTGAAACAATTGATGGGGGAACTAATACGTTAGTTGGCAACGACACCCAGCGCATTATCTCAGAAAGCTTAAAGATCCTAAATGGACAAGGCAAAACTGGCGCATATCCAGAACTTTGGGATGGGGACGTCGCTGAAAGGATTGTAAAAATCATCAACAAGGAATCTGACACAAATTTTGCCGTTCTCAGAAGATAATGATCTGGAGGGATGGAAGAATGGAAGGAAGGGAAGAATTTCCCCCTTTCTTTCCTCTTTCCCGCGCCTTTTCTTCCTTATAAATATTTACTTCTTGAGAGGTGAAATGGAATGTCTAAAGCAATCCGGGGAGTTTATAAAAACGGAGTCATTGAATTGCTCGAAGAAGCGGAAATTGCGGAGGGAACTGAAGCAACTATTACTTTCACCCAAATAATGCCCAAGCGTATGCCCAATGGGCTGGTAAACGATGACCGACTGAGGCGGAATGGGAGAAGGCTGCCAGGGGCACTGATGGTAGACTCTGGCCTTGGGGAAACGTATTTAATCTCAATATTGAAGGCGTTACTGTTCATGCTAACATTGCCAGCGACTACTTATTGCCTGTTGATAGTTTTCCAATAGGAGTCAGTCCGTATGGTGTGTATAATATGGCGGGGAATGTACAGGAACGTATCCCTCGAGACGCAAGTGAAAGGAGAGAAGTATAGTATGGTTATCTTCACTAAACCCGTTCAAGTTCTCTTTTCCGATGAACAATATCGTTGTTTGTGGAAACTGGTGAAAGAGCAACAGCAATCTCTCGCATCAATAGTTAGAGATGCTGTAGAACAGGTTTATGGTATTACTCTGTTTAAGGATTACGTCATTACTGAGAGTGTAGGAAAGGGACAGTTAAGGAATTATAAATTTTACGGTATGTGGAAAGATAGAACTGATATGGCAGACAGCGCTGAGTGGGTGAGAAAGCACCGTGAAAAAGTGACAAAGCCTTACTAACCAATGGTGCTAGCAGATGATTTGGAAAAGCTTTTGAAGGACATGGCGTTTGTCCCCGCTGGGGAATTTCTGATGGATAGTCCCGAAGACCCATTATGGACTTTTAATCCCATAATGTTCCATACTTTCGTCAACAGAAGTGGTATACTTGTGGGTCAGCATGCCTGCGAATGGTCTTGTCCTATTTTCAGATCGACAGATCAGAAGGTGAAATTAATACTCTTTGCCAAGCGGATTTTTCTGGAACAACTTGCGGACAAATAGCGGATGTCGCAGAACAATTGAATCTACATTCGGAAGTTTTGATGAATATCACCGTTGATACTCTTAAACAGATGCTTTCTTCCAAATTGCCTTTGATTGCTCTGATTGATGGTGGTATACTTTATGGTGGTATCCCAGGTTTTGGGCATTTTATTGTGATTATCGGAATTGAAGGTAGAGAGATTGTTTATCATGACCCGGAAATAGGGTCAAATTGTAGAACTCGAATTGCTGATTTATTAGATGCCTGGTGCCAATTCGAATTTCTGGGGGTGAAAATATGGAAACCCGAGAGAAAGTAAGGCGATACCTTTATCATAATGTTGGCAACATGCTTACTGCCTCAAGACCTGCTTTTGACTTAAAAACTAATCACTGGCATGTGCCTGTGCTTTGTAAAACAGACCGTGGTATCTTTGTCGTTGGGGAATTCCAACTTGATGAAGATTTGAATTTCGTGTTTATACCAACTAAAGAGGAAATGCTCGCAGTTTTAGAGGCACAATTAGAACATACATTAACCTTAGTTACTGATAAACCTGACGAAGTACGGATGAAAGGGCTAACTCCAGGCACAATTTAATTTTCGCTGTGAGTTCCGAAAAGTACCTGCTCAAAAGTCCTGTTTCAGAAAATAGTCCCCCTTACCAAAGGGGGTTAGGGGGTTGTCATTTCGGCGGATGGGATGCGTATTGCGTGTTTCGTAATTACGTAATACGCAATATATAGTGTCAACTGATTGCTTCGTTTTGCTTCGTTCCTCGCAACGGCGCCTGCAACCTTCGGTTTTTGAGAAAATTTGAAACCTGCCGATTTGGAAAAAATCTTGAAAGACATGGCGCTTATCCCCGCTGGTGAGTTTCTGATGGGCAGTTCTGAAGGCGAAGGAGCTTATGACGAGCATCCACACGTAAGGGTTATGAAGAGGTATGGAATCCGAAGGAATATGAGCCATCTTGGAAAATGCGTAGTAGAAGTATAGGAGAATTTGATATGAATACAAAAACGTCTGAATACTCTGTCAATACAAAAGAAATTGGTCGCAAGGGACGGAAGATATTCGAAGCGATTTCCGAACAAATAGAAAAAGAACATTTGGGCAAAGCTATTGTTATTGATGTTGAAACAGGTGACTATTTTATTGGAAAGACCGGTATTGAAGCAACGAAAAAGGCGAAGGAAAAGTATCCTAATAAAGTTTTCTTCTTAGGAAAGATTGGTTACCGAACCTATGTGTCTTTTAAGGGAAGGAGATAAAACTTTGATAACAGGTCAAATTAATCAAGCCTTCTCTCCTATTCTCAGGGTAACAGTCTACGGTAATAAAGGCGAGGTTACGATAGATGGCATTTTGGATACGGGTTTTGATGGATTTATTTGTCTGCCGATAGCAGTTGCAGTGCCTCTCGGGCTTGAATTGATAGATGTTACTGATTCGGAATTAGCTGATGGTACAATTGTACAGGATGAATTGGTATTTGCAGGCAAAGTTTTATGGGACGGTGAAGTTATAGACGTTGATGTAGTGCTTACTAAGTCCGCTGATACTTTGATAGGTACGGCGATGCTAATGAATTCAGATGTGAGAATAAATTTTCATACTGGCGAAGTGTTGATCGAACAGGTGATATAATCGAGAGTATGGGCTACAAGACAATCATTTTATTTAATCTTTGCATTGGAGCATTGTTATGTGTGTCATAGCAGGTATTTATAACTTCAATGGTAAACTCATTTCATTAAACTCGCAGCTATTATTCAGTATACTATTATGTTCTCGCATTCTAAACCTTCTCTCATAGACGAATATTACTTAGCAATCCAAAACGTCGGGAGTATCGGAGTTAAGGCGGAATGGAAGAATTCCATCCTTTCCTTACTTTTCGTCTCGGTATTGATGATTCTTTTGGTGGCGTGTAGCAACTCGCCTGTTGAGGAAGATAATCAGGAAGCTCCTGATTTGGAAAAGCTTTTGAAGGACATGGTG
>Ga0194125_10007209_pt1 | contig 16102 bp, 17 predicted proteins | sample TA2KigC250mmetaG_FD_148626 | JGI IMG/M metagenome (GOLD analysis project Ga0194125, IMG submission 148626) | Freshwater microbial communities from Lake Tanganyika, Tanzania - TA2015034 Kigoma Deep Cast 250m | ecosystem: Environmental > Aquatic > Freshwater > Lake | place: Tanzania: Lake... | reverse complement strand
CGAACGACCGCGCGCAACGCCGCGCCAACCTCCGGCGAGGCCTGGCGGCACGCTCGATCGCCTTCATCGGCGGCAGCGGCGTCGAGCACGCGATCCAGTATTGCCACGAACTGGGCTACACCGGGCGCCTCCATGCGGTGAACCCCAAGCGATCGTCGATCGCCGGCGTGTCCTGCGTCCCCTCAGTGTTCGATCTGCCCGAGCCGCCCGAGTGCAGCTTCATCGCCGTCACGCCCGAAATCGCCATCGACGCGGTGGCCGACCTGGCGGCGATCGGCGCGCCCTCGGCCGTGATGTACACCGCTGGCTTCGCTGAGGTGGGCGATCAGGATCTGCAGCGCCGGTTGCGCGAGGCGGCCGGGCCGTCGCTCGCCTTGGTCGGCCCCAACTGCATCGGTACGGTCAACTACTTCGACGCCGTGCCCGTGGCCATCGGCAACCACGGTGTCGAGCGCCCCGCCAAGGGCGTCGCCGTGATCGCCCAGAGCGGCACCATCACCATCAACTTGGTCGGCTCCGATCGTTCGCTGCCGATCGGCTACCTGTTGAGCATCGGCAACCAAGCGGTGCTCGGCATGGCCGACTACGTGGACGTGGTGCTCGACGATCCGCGCGTGACCGGGCTCGTGCTCTACGTCGAGGGGCTCAACGATGCCCAGGCCTTCGCCGAGGCCGCCGCCAAGGCGCACGCGCGCGGCGTGCCGATCATCGTGCTGAAGGCGGGCGTGTCCGAGATGGGGCGCAAGATCGCGCTGTCGCACACGGGCTCGATGACCGGCGCCTCGGAGCTCTATGACGCGTTCTTCGAGCGCCTCGGCGTCGTGCGCGCCGAGTCGTTCACGGAGTTGCTCGAGCTCGCGAAGCTCCTGACCATGGGCCCCATGCCCAAGGGCAACCGGCTGTCGATCGAGACCTGCTCGGGCACGGATGCAGGCTACTGCGCCGACCTCGCGGAACGGTACGGCGTCGCCCTGCCCCAGCCCTCGCCCGCCGTCCAGGACGCGCTGCGCAAGGTCATCCCGCCCATCGCCACGCCGGCCAACCCGCTGGACGTGACCATGATGCAGTGGAACGATCGCGCCGGCCAGGCGACCTCGCTCATCACGTTGCTCCAGGAGCCGACCGACGCCGCGGCCCTGATCATCAACTACCCGACCAATTCGGAAGGCTCGACCTACGACCCGGCGATCGAGGCGATGATCCACGTGCGGGCGGCGACCGACCTGCCCTGCTATGTCATCACCAACCTGCCCGAAGGCGCGCCACGCCGGGTGCGAGACACCATGGCGAAGCATGGCGTCGTGACACTCCAGGGATTCGAGGACGCCTTCGCCGCGTTCGGGCGCGCGGCACGCTTCGCGGCGCGCCGCAGCGCGCTCGACGCCCAGGGCGGTGTCGAAAGTCGCCTGGTGCTGGCGCCGAACGGCGGCGGCGAAGCCAAGGGCGCCGACGAATGGGCCAGCAAGGCCTGGCTACGGACGGCCGGCGTGGCGTTGCCCGAAGGGCGCCGCGTCACCGACGCAGAGGACGCGGCGCGGACCGCCGAGGCACTCGGTTACCCGGTCGTGCTCAAGGGTTGCGGCGCGCGCCTCCTGCACAAGACCGAGGCCGGCGCGGTCGCGCTCAACCTCGGCGATTCCGGCGCGGTTCGCGCCGCCGCCGCCGCCATGGCCGCCGTGCCGGGCCTCGAAGGCTTCATCGTCGAACGCATGGTCAAGGGCGCGGTCGCCGAGCTGATCGTCGGCGCGCGGCGCGATCCGCTGTTCGGCATGACGATCACCCTCGGCGCCGGCGGCGTCCTGACCGAGCTCCTGCGCGATGTGCAGACCCTGATCCTGCCGCTGCGCGAAGCCGACGTGCGCGAGGCCCTGCACCGCTTGCGATCCTGGCCGCTGCTCGACGGCTTCCGCGGCCGGCCCAAGGGGGACGTGGACGCGGTCGTCGCGGCGGTCATGGCCATCGCCAAGGCGCTCGAACGCGATGCCCGACGGATCGCCGAACTGGACGTGAACCCGCTGATGGTTCTGCCGCACGGTCAGGGCGTCGTGGCGGTCGACGCCCTGCTGGTGTCCGCATGACCGACACGACCGTCTTCGCGGCCGGCATCCTGGCGGGGCGCCACGCCCTGGTCACGGGCGGCGGCACCGGTATCGGATTTGCCATCGCGCGCGAGCTGGGCGCCCTGGGCGCGCGTGTCACCATCGCCGCACGGACGGCGGAGCGTCTGCCGACGGCGGCCGCCGAGCTTCACGGCACCGGCATCGATGCCGCCTGGCGGCCGGTCAACATCCGCAAGGAGGCCGACGTCGAGGCGCTCTACGACTGGGTCGAGGCCGAGCGTGGCCTGCCCGACATCCTGGTCAACAACGCTGGAGGCCAGTTCGGGGCCAAGGCGATCGACATTTCGCCGAATGGATTCCGCGCCGTCGTCGACCTCAACGTTCAGGGCACCTGGCACATGTGCCACGCCCAGGCGCGCCGCCTGTTCGCCGCCGGTCACCAGGGCCGCATCGTCAACGTCGTGTTCTGCGATACCGACGGCATGCCGTACTTCGCCCATGCGGCGGCGGCACGTGCGGCCGTGGTCAACCTGACCAAGACGCTGGCCATGGAATGGGGGCGCCAGGGGATCCTGGTCAACGCGGTCGGCCCCGGGCCGATCGAGACGCCGGCGATCGCCCAGTACACCGGAGCCATGACGAGCGGCCTGCGCCTCGGGAAGCTCCCGATACCGCGCATGGGCACGCCGTGTGAGTGCGCCCTGGCCGTGGCGTTCCTGTGCTCGGCCGCCGGCGACTACATCACCGGCGCGTTTATCCCGGTCGACGGCGGCTCGGCGCTCGTCGGTCGCGACTTACCTGGAGACGCTTCATGAGCGAGGCCCTTGCCACCGTCGAGGCGCGCGCGGCGCATCTGGTGCCGCTGCTGGCGCCACGGTCCATCGCTCTCGTCGGGGCATCGCCTAAGCAAGGCTCGTTCGGCAACGGTATGGTGCGGGCGCTCCGCGAGTGCGGCTTCCCCGGCGCGGTCTACCCGGTCAACCCCAACTACGAGGCGATCGAGGACTATCGCTGCTACCCTTCCGTGTCGGCCCTGCCCGAGCGGGTCGACCACGTGGTGCTGGGTGTGGCGAACCGGCTGCTCGAGGCGGCGCTGGATGATGCGCTGGCGGCGCAGGCGCGGTCGGCCACCATCTTCGCGAGCGGCCACCTGGACGGCGACGGCGAACCCAAGCTGCTCGATCGCCTGCGCGCCAAGGTCCGTGCCGCCGGCATCCCGCTTTGCGGTGGCAACTGCAGCGGTTACGCCAACACCACGGCGGACACCTACATCGCGCTGGGCACGCGCGGGCCCATGCCCAAGGGTGACGCGACGCTGATCACGCAGTCGGGCTCCGTTCAACTCGCCATGCGGCTCAACAACGGCCGCGTGGCGTGGAACCTGCTCATCGGTTCAGGTCAGGAGATCGCCACAAGCGCCGCCGACTACATGGCCTTTGCGTTGACCCGGCCGGAGACTCGAGCGATCGGCCTGTTCCTCGAGACGGTGCGCGACGGCCCGGCGTTCCTGGCGGCGCTCGAGGTCGCGGCCGAGCGCGGCATCCCCATCGTCGCCGTCAAGGTGGGGCGAAGCGAGGCGGCGGCGCGCCTCGCCGTCAGCCATTCGGGCGCCATCGCGGGCAACGATGCGGCCTACGAGGCGGCGTTCGACCGTTACGGCGTGCACCGGGTCGATGACCTGGACGAAATGACGGCGGTGCTTCAGATGGTCCGCTCGCCCCGGCGCGCGGCGCGGGGCGCCCTGGTGGCCTTGCACGATTCAGGCGGCGAGCGCGAACTTCTACTCGACCATGCGGATCGGCTGCGCGTGCCGGTGACCGCGATCTCGGCGGCGACCACGGCCCGGCTGCGTGCCTGCCTGGAACCCGGCCTGGAGCCCGTGAACCCGTTGGACGCCTGGGGCACCGGCAACGACTACCAGGCGATCTTCGGCGCGGGCTTCGCGGCGCTCATGGACGACGAGAACGCCGCGGTCGGCTTGTGGGTCGCCGATGTGCTCGACGGCTTCGGCATTCACGAGGGCTACATGGACCCGCTGCTGCGGGTCGCCGCGACCACCACCAAGCCGGTCGCCGTAGCGACGTGCTTCAGCAAGGGCGCCAACACCGGTCTGGCCGAGCGGCTGATGCGTCACGACGTACCCCTGCTGGAGGGCATTCGGCCGGCTCTGCTCGCCGCACGTGCCATGCTGGACTTGCGCGACGCGGCTGCCCGCCCACGGCCGCGTCGCGGCCCGGCGCCCGCGCCCGCCGTGGTGGACCGATGGCGCGTCCGGCTGGCTGGCGGTGCCACGCTGGACGAGGTCGAAGGGCTGGCGCTGCTGGCGGACTTCGGTGCCCCCGTCGTGCCGCACCGCGTCGTCGAGACCGTCGTGGCGGCCGAGGCGGCCGCCCGCGACCTTGGCTTCCCGGTCGTGCTCAAGACCGCCATGCCGGGCATCGCGCACAAGACCGAGGCCGGCGGGGTGCGGCTGAACCTGGCCGACAGCGCGGCGGTCGCGCGCTCCTACGAGGACGTGGCCGGCCGGTTGGGACCGCGCGTCATGGTGGCGCCGATGGTCCGGGGTGGCGTGGAACTGGCGCTGGCCATGGTGCACGACCCGACCTTCGGTCCGATCGTCGGCGTGGGCGCCGGCGGCACCCTGGTCGAGTTGATGTCCGACGTGCGCTGGGGCCTGACGCCGCTGGACGACGCCTGGGCGCGCCGCCTGATCGACCGCCTGGCGTGCCGCCGCCTGCTCGACGGCTACCGGGGCCAGCCCGCCGCCGACCTCGACTCCCTGGCGGCGGCCGTGGCACGGTTCGCCGTGATCGCCGAGGTCCTGGGACCCTGGCTGGCCGAGATGGACGTCAATCCCGTGATCGCTGGCCCCGAAGGCGCGGTCGCGATCGATGCCCTGGTCGTGCCACGACGCAACCCCGCCTGACCCTGCCCGAGGAGACGCCATGCCTGCGCACATCCTGGTCACCAAGAAGGACCGCATCGCCCACATCCAGATCAATCGGCCGAAGCAGATGAACTCGATCAACCCCGAGGTCATGGCCGAGCTGTCGGCGGCGTTGAAGGAGGCCGACGAAGCGAAGGACGTCAGCGTCATGGTGCTGTCGGGCATCGGCGCCAACTTCGGCGCGGGCTACGACCTGAAGTTCCCGTGGGGCGAGCACTATGGCGGGCGCGGGCCCATGTCGATGCGCGACATGCTGCGCGCCTGCGTCGATTTCGAGCTGACACCGTGGAGCTGCAGGAAGCCGGTCATCGCCATGGTGCGCGGCTACTGCCTGGCGGGAAGCTGTGAACTGGCGATGATGTGCTGCGTGACCTTCGCCTCGAAGCAATCAACCTTCGGCGAGCCGGAGATCCGCTTCTCGACCGCGCCGCCGGCGGTGGTCATGCCCTGGATCGTCGGGCTGAAGAAGGCGCGCGAGCTGCTCTACACCGGCGACCTGATCGACGCCGAGGAAGCCTTGCGCGTCGGCATGGTCAACCGGCTGTTCCCTGACGACAAGCTGGAGGAGGAGACCTTCCGCTACGCCCGGCGCGCCGCGGCGATCGCCGTGGAAGGCCTGATCACCACCAAGGCGTCGATCAACCGCGGCGCCGAGATCGCCGGGCTGCGCCAGGCGCTCGACTATGGCGTCGAGACCGGCGCGATCCTCGATGCGGAGGAGACCGAGACCTACAAGACGTTCAAGGCGATCGCCGCCAAGGACGGCCTGACCGCCGCGATCCGCTGGCGCGAAAGCCAGTTCAAGGACTGAGGAGGACCCGTTGCGCATCACCAACATCGAGGTCATCGAGCTGCGCGTGCCCGGCTGGGACGGCTCGGGCTACGACGGCAGCTGGGACGACTGTGTCATCCGCGTCCACACGGATGCCGGCATCACCGGCATCGCCGAGGTGGACAGCGAGCCGGTCGTGGTGCGGGCGATCGTCGAGGCGCCGGTCGCCCACACCAAGTCGCGCGGCCTGCGTTCGGTCCTGCTGGGCGCGGACGCGCGCGACATCGAGGCCCTGTGGGATCGCATGTACGACGCGACCTACCACTTCGGCCGGCGAGGCGCGGCGATTCACGCCATCAGCGGCATCGACATCGCGCTGTGGGACATCAAGGGCAAGGCTGAAGGCAAGCCGGTGGCCGCGCTGCTGGGCGGCCGCAAGCGCGACCGGGTCAAGGCCTACGGCACGGTCTACCCGCTGGGGCGAACGCCCGACGAGGTGCGCGCCAATCTCGACCGCGGGCTCGCCCTGGGGCTGAAGGCGATCAAGATCGTCGCCGACCCGTTCTGGGCCGACGACATCGCCGTCACCGAGCGCATCGTCCGCACCGCGCGTGACCACGTCGGCCCCGACGTGGACTTGATGGTCGACGCGGCGACCGCTTGGACCAGCGCCGAGCAGGGCCTGCCCCTGCTGCCGCTGTTCCGCGAATGCCGCATGGCGTGGCTCGAGGCACCCTTGCCGCTCGACGACGTGGCGGGGCACGCGCGTTTCGCCGGGCACGGCGTGCCGGTGGGCGGCGGCGACATGGGCCTGACGACCCGCTTCGAGTTCCTCGACATGCTGGACCGGGGCCGCTGCGACATCGCCCAGCCCGACATCACCATGGTCGGCGGCTACACCGAGATGCGCCGGCTGGCCGCCGAGGTGGCGACGCGCGGCAAGCGCATCGTCACCCACGGCTACAAGACCAACCTTCTGGTCGCCATCAACCTGAACTTCCTGGCCGCCCAGGCGGCCGACGAGCCGTGCGAATATTCGACCAGCGTCTCGCCGTTGCGCTGGGAACTGACCAACGAGCGATTCCCCATCAGCGCCGACGGCCGCATCGCGGTGCCCGACGCGCCGGGCGTCGGCGTCACCCTCAGCGAGGACGCCTTGGTCAGGTTCGCCCGCCGCCGTGTCTGAGGAGCCCATGAGCACCGATCGTTCCAACCGCAAGTCCGGCTTCGCGACCCGCGCGATCCACCACGGCTACGACCCGATGACCGCGCACGGCGCCCTGACCGCGCCGGTCTACATGACCTCGACCTACGCCTTCGAATCCGCCGAGGCGGGCGGCGCCATGTTCCGCGGCGAGAAGCCAGGCTACATCTACGGCCGCACGCGCAACCCGACCCAGGCGCTGCTCGAGGACCGGATGGCCGAGCTGGAAGGTGGCGAGGCCGCGCTCGCGCTGGCCTCGGGCATGGGCGCGATCTCGGCGTTGCTCTGGACGCTGCTCGAGGCGGGCGACGAGGTCGTCGTCGATCACACGCTTTACGGCAACACCTACTACCTGTTCACCAAGGGGCTGGCGAAATTCGGTGTGCGCGCCACCAGCGTGGACATGACCGATCCGGCAGCGCTGGAGCGTGCGCTCACGCCGCGCACCAAGCTGGTTTACCTGGAGACCCCCGCCAACCCGAGCCTGCGGGTGATCGACCTGGCGGCGGTCGCGGCGCGCGCCCGGCGCGTCGGTGCCAAGACCGTGGTCGACAACACCTTTGCCTCGCCCGCCCTGCAGCGCCCGATCGAGCACGGCATCGATCTGGTTGTGCACTCCATGACCAAGTTCCTGGGCGGCCACGGCGACCTGCTGGCCGGCGCGCTGATCGGGCCGAAGACGGTCGTCGACCAGGTGCGCGGCCACGGCCTGCGCTACCTGACCGGCGCAACCATCGCACCGCTCACCGCGTTCCTGGTGCTGCGCGGGCTCAAGACCCTGGAACTCCGCATGGAGCGCCACTCGGCCAGCGCGCTCGCCATCGCGCGGTACCTGGAAACCCATCGGCGCGTGACGTGGGTCGCCTATCCCTGGCTCGACAGTTGCGCCCAGAAGGATGTCGCCCGCCGGCAGATGAGCGCGGGCGGCGGCCTCTTGTCCTTCGAGCTCGACGGCGGTCTCGCCGCCGGCATGCGCTTCATGAACGCGCTCAAGCTGATCACCCGCGCGGTCAGTCTCGGCGACGCCGAGACGCTGGTGCAGCACCCGGCCAGCATGACCCATGCCCAGTACGCGCCCGAGGAGCGCGCCAAGCACGGTATCGCCGACGGCTTAATCCGCCTGTCGATCGGGCTGGAGACGGCGGCCGACATCGAGGCCGATCTCGATCAAGCGCTCGACGCGTCGGCGTAGCCCACTACCAGCGCCGCTTGCGCGCGTGGGTCAAGAGTTCGTGGCCGGTCTCGGTCACCACGACGGTCTGCTCGAAGTCGCCGACATAGCCGTGCTTCTCGACCGAGCGTTCGACGCACAGCACCATGTTGGGCTCGAGCACCGTGGGGTCGCCCGGCACCAGCCAGGGCAGGTCCCAGCCCATGCCGACGCCGTGGCCCATGCCGTTGAAGTCGCTCTGGGTCGAGAAGCCGCGCGCGCGCAGCGCGTCGTAGCCCGCGTCGGCGACCTCGCCGGCGGTCGCGCCGGCGCGGATGCGCGCCATTGAGCCCTCGACCGCCGCGATCGCCGCCTCGAACGCCTCGATCTGCGGCGCCGTCGGGTTGCCGATGGGCTTGGAACGCGAGTGGTCGAAGTAGTAGCCGCGCCACACGCCCGAAGCGCCGATGTGGAACCAGTCGCCGTCCTCGATGCGCGCGGTCGAGCTCCACGTCGGGAAGTCGGCGTAGTGCATGCGCGGGTCGTTGCCGCCGCGCCCGGAGCCGATGAAGTTGTTGTAGAGCATGGCGCCGTGGGCAGCGAGGCAGCGCAGGCCCTCGCCCATCACCTTGCCATGGGTCGCGCCGGCCACGGCCTTGTCCATCATGGCGTCGATCGCCTCGCCGCCAATCTCGGAGACCCGGCGCAGGACGGCGATCTCGGCCGGCGACTTGATCATGCGCAGCCGGTCGAGCAGCGCGTCCGCCGGCTCGAACACGGCCTCGGGCAGCGCCGCCTGAACCGCGCGGAAGCTAGTCCAGGGCAGCGCGTCGGCGCCGGCGACCGCGAGGCGAGCCCGCCCCAAGCCACGCTCGTTCACCGCCTGGGCCACGAGCCCGACCACATCGTCGCCGGTCAGCACATCGGCGATGCGCACCTCGTCCTTCTTGACCGGCATGTCGGTGATCAGCACCGGCGCGCCCTCGACCGGCAGGACGATGAACGCGTGCGCCCGCGCTGACCAATGGCCGGCCACGTCGGGAATGAACGGGAACGACGAGTAGAAGTTCGCCAGGTAGAGCACGTTGGCGTAGCGGTCCACCGTGCCGCCGCCGCGCGAACAGACCAGGATGCCGTCATAGCCGGCGGCACGGGCGGCGGCGGCGGCGCGCCGCTGGCGGTCGGCGAACTCGGCCGGCGGCACCTGGTACGCGTGGTCGTGATCGGTAACGGCGTGGTCTCCTGGTTCGTGGTCGATGGTCAGCCCCTGCGGGTTCGCGCCGCGAGGCGCGGGCCGACCTGCATGATGATGACGGCGATCAGGACCAGCACGCCTCCGACCACCTGCAGGCCGCCGATCGTGCCGCCCCAGGCCAGCGAGAGCGCCACGGCGACGACCGGCACGAGGTTGCCGAACAGCGACGTCACGGTGACACCCAGGCGGCTGACCGCGAAGTTCCACAGCACCGTGCCAAGCGCCACGGAGCCCGCGGCCGAGAAGAACACGAGCCCGAGCGAGGACGCGCCGGTGTCGTAGGCGACCGGCCCGTACCCCAGGACGAGCACCGCGCCGTAGCCGCCGGTCGAGGCGAAGGCACCGGTGATCATGGTGATCGTAGTCGCCCGGAGCTGCGAGAACCCCGGCAGCGCCTTCTGGATCATGATCATGTACCAGACCCAGGTCAGGGCGGCGGCGAGCACCATGAATTCGCCGCCCATGAACGAGCCGTCCCAGCCGCTGCCGCCCAGCGTGACGATCGTGACGCCGGCGAGCGCCAGGACGATCGCGAACCAGGCGAGCCAGCGCGGCCTTTGCCCGTAGAAGAACCAGGCCATGAGCGCTGCAAGCACCGGCGTTCCGCCCGTGATCAGGGCTGCCGGCACCGCTCCGGCGAACTGTACGGCGTACGACGACAACAGGATGTTCGCCGCGACACCGACGACACCGATCAGCCAGACCGGACGCCACGGCACGTCGCGGATCAGGGACCGCGCGCCCTCGGTCATGACCAGCAGGACGCCCAGCGCCATGGCCGCCATGACGTTGCGCGCCCAGCTGAGCGTGACCGCGTCCCACGACGCAAGCAGGTACTCGATGATCGGGTAGTAGGAGCCCCAGATCGTCACCGACAGCAGCGCGGCGGGAATGGCGAGACGTGACGGTGGGCGGACCGTCTCGCCTCCCCTCTCCAGCACCGCCCCGACGTTCGCCACGACCAGGCCCTCGGTCCCTGCCCCGTTGCCGTTGATTCTATGTCGCCGATGCGTGCGGGCGCCATGGTCCCGCGCGGCCGAGGGCATGTGCTAGGTTGCCGGCCGACCGACCAGGGGCGGACCCATGAGCCTACGCATCGACACGGCCGCCTTGGCGCCTGGCGGAGAACAAGCCTTGGAGGCGCTCGAAGCCTACGTGGAATCGTGTGGCCTCGATCATGCCCTGCTCGAGTTGGTCAAGATGCGCGTCTCGCAGATATAACGGATGCGCGTTCTGCCTCGCGATGCACGGGCGGCTGGCCCGCCGCCACGGCGTCTCGACGGTGCAGCTCGACACCCTCGCCGCGTGGCACGAATCACCCGCGTTTGACGCACGCGCCAAGGTGGCGCTGCAGTGGGCCGAAGCGGTGACCAACGTCGCCGGCGGCGTTCCCGATGCCGACTTCGCCGATCTGCGCCAGCACTTCGACGACCGCGCGATCGTCGACCTGACGTGGGCCATCGTCCTCATCAACGGTTGGAACCGCGCCATGGTCGCCTTCCGCGTGCCACCCGAGGCGCGCTGAGGGTTACAGGCCGCGTGGCAGGCAGCGGGTCAGGCCGGCGAATCCGAACATCAGGACGCCCGTTACGGCGAACACGATCCACAGGTCGAACACGCTGAGCAGGCCGGCGAACACGCCCATGGCCACCAGGCCCGCGATGTCGCCGTAGGTCGAGTAGACCATGGTCATCTCGGGCCGCTCGCGCTTGCGCACGGCACGGAAGAACGTGACGTTCGCCACCGAATCGCACGCCGTGATGGCCAGGGCCGCGAGGACGAGCAGGGCCGCGCCGGCGATCCACTGGTCGTAGACCGCTAGGACGCCGAGTGTCAGGGTTCCCACCGCGACGAAGCCGATCTCCATCACCGGGCGCACGCCGAAGCGCCGAGCGAACCAGCCGAAACCGAGCGCGCCCACCATCGTGACCATGCCGCCCGACACCACATAGGCGGCGGTTTCGTTGCTGGTGCCGGCGACGACCAGATAGACCGGCGCGTAGACCAAGAATAGATCCCACCAGAACTCGCGCCCGAAGCCCAACGCCCAGGCCAGGCGCAGCCGGGGCTGCACGGCGAAACGGCGGACGAAGCGGAGCGGGTTGGGCGGCGGCACTTTCATGGGCGCTACGGTGGGCGCGTCGGTCAGGCGCAAGTACCAGAAGTAGGCCAGCTCGGCGATCGCCAGGGCGCTCGCCGTGCCGAACGCGGCCCACGGCGCCACCCGCTCGAACAGCAGTACCCCGATGGTCGGACCACCGGCCCAAGCCAGCGCGGAAAGGCCGAACTTCAACGGCTCGACCCGCGCCAGGTCCTGCTTGCGCACGTAGTCCATGATGTAAAGGTTGAGGTTGATGTTGACGCAGCCGCCGCCAAACCCGCGCAGCACCGAGCCGGCCACCAGCCCCGCCAGACTGCCGGTGCCGATCAGGATCGGCGCCACCATGACGAACAACGCGCCCGCCGACAGCACCCGGCGGCGCCGGAATCGGCGGATCAGGAGCGGGATCAGGAACCGCGCCAGGAACGCACCCCAGCCGGTGACGAAGAACAGCACCGAGACGTCCCGCGCGTTGCCCAGCAGGCGCAGCGCCTCGAGCGGGATGATCGTCATGGTGGTCGCCTGCGAGAAGCTGTGCAGCGTGTAGAGCACGGCGAACGACAGGGCCCCGGGCCCGCTGACGCTAGGTTCGATGGGTTCGGCGCGACTGGCCACGCTTGGACTCCGGCTTGACGGGCGCGAGTCTAAGGCCAGGTTCGCCCTGGCGATAGCGATGCCGGCCATGACCGCCGGCTATGGAAATCAGGCGCGATCGGCATTTCCGTTCCGTACACTGAACCACGATCCTTGCGGCCATGGCGCGGCCATACCGGCCCGCGACGAAGGAAGAAGGACCAGCCCATGCTCCGCAGATCAGCGTTCACCACGACGTTCGCCCTGACCAGCCTGCTGGCGGTGGCGACCTACGTCACGCCCGCCGTGGCGGGCGAGTGCCCGTCCGACCAGGTCGGCGCCAATCCCCTGGCCGACCGCATGACCGCCCCCGCGGGGGTCACCGACACGGTGCTCGGCTCGATCAATCTGGCGGGTGAGCCGGTGTCCATCGACGGCCGCCTGTTCCGCCTGCGCCGCCTGGAAATCCAGCCCGGCGGCGTCGTGCCGTTCCACAGCCAGGAAGATCGTCCGGCCCAGATCTACGTCGTCTAGGGCGAGGTGACCGAGTACTCGAGCGATTGCCTCGTGCCGATCGTGCACAAGGCGGGCGAACTCTCGACCGAAACGCACACCGTCTCCCACTGGTGGCGCAACGACGGCACCGAGACCGCGATCCTGATCTCGGCCGACCTTCTGCGTCACGATGACGACGACACGATGATGTAACCGGGGCGCCCCTCCCCACGAACGCGCGCCCCGCGGGAGCGCGGCCTTCCCCCGCCGCGCTCCCGCCCCCTGCCCCGACCCGAGGTTAAGGTCATGACCGTCACCGTCCTCGACAACCCGGCCCCGACCGCCGCTCGTTCCCGTGCCGACGCCGCGCGCGGCCTGCTGATCGGCGTGATCGGCTTCCTGACCTTGGTGGATCTGTTCGCGGCCCAGGCGATCCTGTCGACGCTCGTCGAGACGTACCAGGTCAGCCGCGCCGCCATGGGCTTCGCGGTCAACGCCAGCACCATGGGCATGGCGGCCGCGGGCCTTCTGGTCGCCCTGGTCAGCCGTCGTATCGACCGGCGCAACGGCAACTGGATCAGCCTAGCCCTGCTCGCGATCCCCACGTCGCTCCTGACCGTCGCGCCGGATCTGATGGTGTTCACCGCCCTGCGCATCGCCCAGGGCGTGTTCATGGCGACCGCCTTCACCCTGACCATGGCGTACCTGGCCGAGCAGTACAGCGTGCGCGACGCGGCCTCGGTGTTGGCCGCCTACATCACCGGTGTCGTCGCCAGCAACCTGATCGGGCGCCTGGTCTCGGCTTCGGTCGCCGACCAGCTCGGTTTGGCGACCAACTTCTACCTCTTCTTCACGCTCAACGTGGTGGGCGCGGCGCTGGTGGTGTTCGACCTCGCGCGCGCCACCCCCATGGCGTCCATGGGTCCCGCGCGGTCGACCCTGGCGGCGTGGCGCGATCACCTGGGCAACCCGGCGCTGCGCGAGACGTTCGCCATCGGTTTAGTGATCCTGTTCGTGTTCATCGGCTTGTTCACCTACGTCAACTTCGTGCTCGTCGCGTCGCCGATCGGGCTGGGCGCCATGGAGTTGGGCTTCGTCTACCTGGTGTTCCTGCCGTCGATCGTCACCACCCCGCTCGCCGGGCGCGCGGCGCTGCGCTTCGGCACGCGGCGGACGTTCTGGCCGGCCACGCTCGTCGCCGCGCTGGGGTTGCCGCTCGTCCTGGCACCCAATCTCGTGGTGGTCCTCGTGGGCATGGCGCTGGTCGGCGCCGGCACGTTTTTCGCCCAGGCCATCGCCACGGGCTTCGTCAGCCGGGCGGCGACCATGGACCGGGCAGCGGCCTCTACCTCGCCAGCTACTACGGCGGCGGCCTGGTGGGTGCCTGGGTGCTGGGCCGGCTCTACGACGGTCTGGGCTGGGGCGCCTGCGTGGCCGGCCTCGCCGCCGCCCTCGCGATGGCCGCCTTGCTCGCGTTGCGTCTCGAAGCCCCGAAGGCCGTGGCACCCGCGCGATGACGGGCGCGCGCTAAGCCCGCTCGGGAAACAGGCGCGCCAGCCCGTGGACCGACGCGGCGCACACGCCGCGTTCGGTAATCAGCCCGGTGACGTAGCGCGCTGGCGTGACGTCGAAGGCCGGGTTGGCCAGCGCCGTGCCCTCGGGCACCAGGCGCACCGAGACCACCGAGCCGTCGTCGAGCGCGCCGCTGATGCGCCCAACCTCGGCGCCGTCGCGTTCCTCCACCGGGATGGCGGCGCCGTCGGCCAGGGTCCAGTCGATGGTGGACGACGGCTGCGCGACGTAGAATGGCACGCCGTTGTCGTGGGCGGCCAGCGCCTTCAGGTACGTGCCGATCTTGTTGGCCACGTCGCCGTTGGCCGCCGTGCGGTCGGTGCCGACGATGCACAGATCGACCTTGCCGTTGCGCATCAGGTGGCCGCCGGCGTTGTCGGCGATCACCGTGTGGGGCACGCCGTGGCGCCCGAGTTCCCACGCGGTCAGGGCCGCACCCTGGTTGCGCGGTCGGGTCTCGTCGACCCAGACGTGGACCGCGATGTCCGCGTCGTAGGCCTTGTAGATGGGCGCGAGCGCGGTGCCCCAATCGACACAGGCGAGCCAGCCAGCGTTGCAGTGGGTCAGCACGTCCACGCGGCCGCTGCGCGCCTTGGCCCGCTCGGCGATCAGGGCGTGACCGTGCCGCCCGATCGCCTCGTTCGTCGCCACGTCCTCGTCGCACAGGAGAGCGGCCATGTCGAACGCCGCGCCGGCGCGCGCCCGTGGCGCCAGCGGCGCCACGGCGGCGCGCACCCGATCGAGCGCCCAGCGCAGGTTGACCGCCGTCGGCCGCGTCACCAGCAGCACCGCGTGCGCCCGTTCGAGCCCCGCATTCGAAGCATCCTCGGCCAGGCCGAGCGCGAGCCCATACGCGGCCGTCGCGCCGATCAGGGGCGCGCCGCGCACCTGCATGACGCGGATGGCGCGGGCCGCGTCGTCCAGCGTGCGCAGCACCCGCGTTTCGAAGCGGTGGGGCAGCAGGGTCTGATCGATGATGCGCACCGAGCACCCATCCGCCTCGGGCGCGATGGTGCGCCAGGCGACGCCGTCGATCCTCATGACGACGCGGCCGGTGCGTCGAAGTTGAGTTCGACACGCACGCCGTTGGGGTCGCGCACGAAAAGCTGGATCAGGCCTTGACCAGGCACCACGCGTTCCTCGAACGCGATGCCCAACCCCGTCAGGCGAGCACGCGTCGCGTCCACGCCCTGGGCGTGAAACGCCAGGTGATCGATCGTGCCCGTGCCGTCGGCGCGGCCGCACCCGCCGATCAGGTGGATGACAGGACGTTCCGCCAAATAGAGCCACGCACCGGGAAACCCGAAGGGCGGTCGGGGCCCTCGCGCGAGACCCAGCACACCCTCGTAGAACGCGACCGACGCGTCCAGGTCGCCGGCCAGGATGGTCACGTGATCGAGACGATCCAGCATGGACGGGCGCCTTAGGCCGATGCGGCGATCGCGTGCCGACGCTCTGTGGCGAGCGCGGCGACCGCCTCGGCGGCGGCTGGGTCGAGCGCGGTCGGCTCGGCCTCGGCGAGCTCGCGCCACAGGCGCCCAGCGCGCGCGGCCGTGTCCTCGGCCCCGGCCTCGCGCCAAGTTTCGTAGTTGCGCCAGTCCGACAGCAACGGCGCCAGCGTGTGGGCCGCGCCGAAGAAATGGCCGCCGGGGCCGACCTCGTGCATGGCCTCGATCCCCAGCTCGTCGCGCGCCGTGTCCAGCGGCCATTGCACCTCGGCGATCATCTGCAGCATCTCGGCATCGACGATCATCTTGGCCAGCGAGAGTGATTGGCCGCCGTTGAGCCAACCCGCCGCGTGGCCGAAGTAGTGCGCGCCGCCCAGCACCGCGCCCCACAACGCCATCTCGGTCTCGTAGGCGGCCTGGGCATCGACCACGTTGCCCGAGCTGACGGCGCCGGCGCGGAACGGCAGGCCGTGGCGCCGCGCGAGCTGGCCGAGCGCGAGCGTCGCCCGCACCGCGTCCGGCGTG
>Ga0194125_10007202_pt1 | contig 16114 bp, 7 predicted proteins | sample TA2KigC250mmetaG_FD_148626 | JGI IMG/M metagenome (GOLD analysis project Ga0194125, IMG submission 148626) | Freshwater microbial communities from Lake Tanganyika, Tanzania - TA2015034 Kigoma Deep Cast 250m | ecosystem: Environmental > Aquatic > Freshwater > Lake | place: Tanzania: Lake... | reverse complement strand
CCACCCAGTCCTCGTACTGTTCGTCGGAGGGCTTGGCCTGCGCCAGCAACTCGCGCCCGCGCAGCGGCGTCGTGTCGGTCGCCTTGAGCTCCGAGCGCAGGAACTCGCCGCGTGCCGCCGACGCGGCCCGTTCCGGCCAGAGCAAGCGCGCGACGTTCACGGCGTGTTGCGCTACCGAGTGGGCGTGGACGAAAACCCGCTCCGTATCCGGCGTATTCACGGCCGCACGCAAGTTCTGGTAAGCGAGTTGGGCGAACCGGCACTGGAGCCGGACTTCTTCGACGAGCCTGTAAGCGCGTGTCTTGTCCATGTGAACCTCGTTGCTCAAACCGTCTGCGTCAGCCGGGGTTGGGCCTTGCTGACGTGGCTGCGCGCCCCACCGCTGGAGCTGCCAGTCGCCGCTGTCGCGGCGCCGGTGTGGCCGTTAATTCGCGGCGGTTGCGGCGCATTCATATGTCGGATGCGAGCCTACCATCGGGAACCGGCACTTGCCAACACGGAGGCGCAGGTTCTTGCGGAGAATATGGGGCGGGGTAGGCGGAAACGTGGGCTGGCGCGGCAGGGCGCGCAGTCCTCCGCGCGCCGTAAACCACACCGTGGACACAGGAAGCTCGGCGCGCAGAGGACTGCGCGCCCTACTGCCGACTTGTAGTCCATCTCAGTGACCCATGAGGAAGCAGCAGGCCAGAGGCTGTGCAAAGTCATGCCTGGCGCAACGAGCTCAGCCGGGAGCGCGACCCGTAAGCTCCCACGTTAGCCATCTCAGCCGATGAAAGCGCACACCCGAATCGTTCACGTTGGTCTTGGCGATTGACATGAAGAGCACCTTTCGGCGGCATGGTGCGTATGACACGATTCGCCAGCTCGATGCTCTGCGTGGCAGCACTGGTTAGCCTTCTTGGCTGCGACGACGCCAAGCGGTTCGTGAAGGAATCGAAGGAAGGCTACCAGGAACTGGAAGCGATCGCCGGCAAACTGGGTGAAATCGCAGCCGCGGTGAAGACGAACAACTTTGCGATGGCAAAGGAGTTTGCCCGGGAACTTGAGCCACTCCTGACCAGCCGAGTTGTCTCATGGACGGTGCAGATCCTCGCGATCGAAGAGCGGGACGGGGTCCAAGCGGCGAGAGCCGCCATCGAGCGATTCAGGGGAAGCGACGGCATGACGGCCAGCGAGCGCACGGCCCTAGAGAAGCTCGATGCCTACTATCAGGACCGGGCCGGGCGTACCGGTGATCTGCTCGTCATGATTGCGGCGATCGCGATCGAGGCGAAATACGGCGGGCACGGGACGGGCGCAGCTTTCATACAGACTTGCCAGCAGCTCAGGACCCAACCGTCGACCAACGGGGTGACGGGGACCAACGCCACCACGACTCCATGAAGACCGTGGCGAACCGCCACGACAGCCTGCTCGGTCATGTGGGCGGGCGAATCCGCCGTCGCCGCCCGCGAGCACGCGGTCTGCTGGGCATGCGACTGGTGGCTGCTTGTTCGAGGGCCCTACGCGCCAGGGCGTAGACAAAATACGCACCAGGGCTTACCCCAAATTACGCCCGTGGGCGGATTCACAACTGCGCCAAGCTCGGCGAGGGTAACCCGCGGATGAACAACCAATGGCCACAGAGCAGCAGCAGAGCTTCCACAGTAGCGTCCCTGGGCGGTCCCTGGTGTGAGGGCCGGCGGACCTGCCGAGGCAGCCGAACGACACGTAAGCATACCACCAGCAACGATCGCGTCAGAAGCGGTCAGGCGCAGGGGTCAACCGGCTCCGGACCCCGCTCGGCCAGTAGGCGGGCGTCATCTTTGCCTCGGACGATCCTCTGGCTGGCCTGTAGCCTAGCGTTCCTTACGGTAACGTGGACGGGGCACGCCGCCGGGATCGCACTCACCGAGGTGCTCACGACCTTCGACCACGTGGCGCGCGGCTCGGCGGCTTGGGGCGACTACGACAACGACAACGACCTCGATCTGCTGATCACCGGGGTCCTTCGGCCCACGGATCCCGTTGACCCGCTTAACCCGTTCAAGCCCCCGACACTCACTCCGGCCACGCGCTTGTACCGCAACCGAGGCGACGGCACGTTCGAGCCTGTCCAAGCCGAGCTGAGGGACGTGGACAATTCCAGCGCCGTTTGGGGCGATTACGACAACGACGGCGACGCGGATCTGTTCACCGGCGCAGCGGCGGTGAGGAACGATCTCAACCCTCCTAACTCACCCCCGACCGCACCGGGCGGACTCGCGCGGGTCGTGGAGGGAAGCCGGGTCGAGCTTTCCTGGAGCGCGGCGACCGACGCCGAGACTCCGAGCGCTGGGTTGCGCTACGTGGTGCGGGTCGGCACTCGACCCGGGGCCGCGGATGTCCTCTCCCCCGCTGCTCTGCCCGCGCATACCAACCCTGGCGCAAGCCGCTCCTGGGCGTTGCGCAACCTGGTGGAAGGGCGAACCTATTTTTGGAGCGTCCAGGCCATCGACTCCGCGGGACAACACGGCCCCTTCGCCCCGGAAGCGGCCTTTCGCGCTGGAGCAGCGATCGAGATCGCCGCCAACGGTCCGAGTTTCGGATTCCAGGCTGGCCAGTTTGGCTTCTCCCTGGCAGGGTCGCCCGGACGGACCGTCGTCGTCGAGCGCTCACAGGATCTGCGCGCCTGGTCGCCGGTGTGGACCAACACGTTCGCGCAGGGTACCCTCCAGTTCAGCGATGCTGACCCTGGGATGGCTGCGGCGTTTTACCGCGCGAGGACACCGTGACCATGCTGGTCGCAGGAGATCTGAGCGAGGGCAGGATGACGACGCAGGGTAGGCGATCGACCGGTTCAAGGGTCAGGACGGAGGGGCATGGTTCGGGACCCGATGCCGGCTGCTCGCGGCCGCTTCTGCCCGGAGCCACCTCCTCCAGCCAGCCACGCTCCCGCCAGGCGATCAGGACAAACGCCTCGGGGTCTTCGTCCCGCGATTCAAAATAACGCTCGAAAGACGTCGCCGAGGATGCTCCAATCCTCCGCCATGACGATGAGAACCTCCTCGCTGCCGTATGGTTGCCGCCGCGCCGTGGGGTTGACCGCGCTGACGGCTCTGGGCTTGGCCCTTTCACTAACGTTCCCGCCCGCCGCCGCGCAGGCGGCCGGCAAGCCAATTCCCGTCATTTACGATTCGGACATTGGGGATGACATCGATGACACCTGGGCGTTGGGCCTGTTGCTCAAGTGCCCGGAGTTGGACGTGAAGTTGGTGGTCGGCGATTACGGCAAGCCGGAGTATCGGACGAAGATCTTCGCCAAATTCTTGCAGGCGGCAGGCCGAACCGACATTCCCATTGGCAGAGGGTTGCCGCTTAACCCGGACGACTCGGGCCCGCAGCGGGAATGGGTCAAGGATTACGACCTCAAGTCGTATCCGGGCAAGATCCATTCGGACGGTGTGCAGGCTATGATCGATACGATCATGCAGTCCGAGGAGCCGATCACCGTTATCGCGGTCGGACCGTTGCCGAACCTCGCGGCGGCGTTGGAGCGCGAACCAAAGATTGCGCACCGGGCGCGGTTTGTGGGGATGCACGGCAGCGTGCGGTTGGGTTATGGCGGCAGCCCGAAGATCTCGGCCGAATGGAACGTGCGGGCCGATGCCAAGGCCTGCCAGAAGGTCCTGAGCGCTCCGTGGGACATCACCATCACCCCGCTGGACACCTGCGGCCTGGTCGAGTTGAGTGGCGACCGTTACGCGCGTGTGCGGGATTCCCGGGATCCCGTCGCGGCGGCCATCGTCGCCAATTACCGCTTCTGGAGCACCGACAAAGACAAGAACAACCGAGTGGCCGAGAGCCGCTCCAGCACGCTGTTCGACACGGTAGCCGTCTATCTGGCCTTCACCCAGGAGCTCTGCACCATGGAGCAACTGGGCGTTCGAGTGGATGAAAAGGGATTCACCTTGCTGGACGATCAGGCCAAGTCGATGCGAGTGGCCACAGCCTGGAAAAGCCTCGATGGCTTCCGCGATTTCCTGGTGGCGCGACTGACGGGTGGCGGGCAGTAAGGCACCCCTTGACAGGCGCCGGGCAAGACCTGCTCTCGGCCGAGGGGGAAAGCCGCGACGCTTCTGGCAACCTCCGGTTAGGGGACATCGGGCTGCACCTCCGCGATCGGATCGCCCAGTATTTCAAGCGGGAGAAGATCCCGTTCGTGCTGCGCTATTTCGACCCAAGCTACATCATCCGCTCCCGACCCGCCGACGCGGAGGACTCGATCCTCTGCGATCAATTCGCTCGAAACGCGGTCCACGCTGCCATGGCAGGCAAGACCGGTCTGGTTATCGGGCTGATGCACGATGCCTTCACTCATGTGCCCATCGAGCGCCTGGCCGACGCCAAGAAGCGCGTCGATCCCGGTGGCGACCTCTGGCACGCCGTCCTAGCCACGACCGGTCAACCGGCGCAATTCGGCTGAGCTTGCCCCCCGGTGGCGGTTCTGAATTCGAGAGGCGGTTGAGCGCGTTTCGTGCTTTGAGGTGTGCGGCGCGCAGAGGACTGCGCGCCCTACCGATGGTGGTCTGTCATCGAGGGACGTCTCTGCGCGTTTCGAGCTTTGGGGTGTGCGGCGCGCAGAGGACTGCGCGCCCTACCGATGGTGCCGATGGCGGTCTGTCCAGGGGCCGCATTCGCACGGCACTAGGGCTCGAGTTGCAGCCGATAGAAGCGCGCGCTGGTGGCCGAATCCACGCGGTCGGTGTAGGCGCCCGTGGCTAAACCGCTGGTTAGGAGGTCGAACCCGTGCGTTAGATCCGTGCTGAAATGGACTTGGTAGCGGCGCCCGTCGGCGGTTGGCCAGGTGAGGATCCAGCCCGGGACGGTCGCGCTCCAGCGCAACGACGAGGCGCGAAACACGCTGGCGGGGTTGTTGGGATCGGTCCCCGCGAGAAACTCTTCCCAGGTGCGCGCCCCGTCCTGATCGGGATCGCCCAGTTCGACGAGGTCAAAGGCGGCGATCCAACCGTGCTGGGCGAGCCACCCGTGGGGTGTGCCGTGGGCGGCGAGGTCGGGCGCAAACTGGGCGGTGAGGGCCAGCGGCGCGGTGATGGACAAGTCGAGCTCAGGGGTGGTCTCGGCACCGGCGGGCACATCGCCTATCCAGCGCACGAAGTGGAAATAGGGCAGGGGCAGGGCTCGGAGGCGCGCGGTCTGGTCGGCGCGCTGCCAGCCACCGGCGGGCGCCACGGCGCCGCCGGCGGACGCCTGGACATTCAACCAGTAGTTCGTGCCCCAACGCCATTGCAGGACCGCATCCTGGACGGCGGTCATGACGAACTGGTTGCCCGTGCCAGCGGCGGGCCCTTGGCCTTGCAGCCTCCAGCCGAGGCAGAGGAACTGGACCGGCCCGGCCGTCAACGGGCTGCTCACGGAGTTCGTCATCAGAGTGCCGTAGGGCAAAGTGTGCAGGCCAATCGCGGGCGTCGCCGGTCCGTGGGCCGACTCGACTTCGAGGGTCACGGGCTCGAATTCAGTGGCGAAGGCCGACCAGGTGCGACTGGCAAAGAGCCGCGTGGTCGGGTCGGTGACGTCCAGGGCCAGCCAGTGCGCCCGGCCCGGCTCGAGCTGTCGAGTGACCTGGTGTCGGTCCGACGGGGTCGTCTGCGCCGCGCGGTAGACCTCGGTCCAATCGCTTTCATAGATGGTTACGGCGTCCCATTGGGAGCCGCCGAACTCACACCCAGGCGCTCGGGGAACATCGTGGGCCCCGGCCACCGGCGCCAGGACGGCGAGGAAGTCCGGGAAACTCGCTTCGGAATAGGGCGGCACGGTGAGCTTAAAGACCAGAGCTCGACGGCGACCGCCGGCGTCCTCGAGTTCGAGCTGGACAGAATAATCGCCGCTGCCGAACTGGCCTCTTAGGAGATCGACCGAGGAAAAGTCGATGAGGTTGTAGGTCGCGCGCGTGCCGCCGCGGGCGATGGCGAGGGCCCGCCCCTGAGTGCCGGCGCCGGAAGTGGGACAGGACAACCTGCCGGCCGAGATGCGTTCACCGCTGGGTGGCCAGCAGACCAACGAAACGCCCCAGAGCGAGAGGTCCGCGAGGGCGCCGTCTGGCGTGTCGAGGGCGTTGCGGAACAGGCGGAAGCGGTAGCGATCGTAGGCGTGGGCTGGGTCGTTGACCGAGAGGGCGTTCATCGGGTCGGTGTCGTTGGCCGATTCCGCGGCGTTGGATTCGCCGTCGCCGTCAGGGTCGCTGGCCCCGCTGAAACCTAGCGTGCCCAAGTGCCGCAGCTCCCACGGATCGGGCAGGCCGTCCTGGTCCGTGTCGCCGGTCACCCGAATCAACGCCGGTCGCAGGGCCAACGGCAGAAGCGAGGCGGTGCCATCGGCTACACGCGTGGCAGCCGGCACCAATCGGAGCCAGGTCGCGTAACTGGCTCCGCCGCCGCGCTCGCGAAAGCGCAAGGTGCAAATAATCCCGGTGCCGCTGACGCCTTCGGGCCCGAGTCGGACGCCGAGCAGGGGCCGCAGGAGCCCAGTGGTGTTGGCGGCGGCGACCTCGGGGAGCGACCAAAGGGTGGCATGGTCGTCCTGGGGATCGCCGAGGAACTCGCCCGGCACGACTTCCAAGAGCTCGAGACGCTGCGGCTCGAAGCGCACAGCGGCCTGGACCCCGGACGTGTGCGCGGCGCCTGCCAGCGAGACTGTGGCCACGAAGGTGTCGCCCGGTGCGACGGTGGGTGGGGCGTCGAGGCGGAGTTCGGGGGGGTCTGTCGCGTGTGCCGTCGGCACGCTCGAGGCGGGCAGCATGAGCGTCGCGGCGGCCAGCACGGAGCGGAAGAGCCGCCGGGAGACCCGGCGCAGCTTCCGTTTGGCCGCGCGGCGAGTGGTGGGGCGCATGACAACTTGGGGTAGCGTGGGGACGCGCTCGGAGGCAGGCAGGGGCGCGCTTGGGACGGCTGATTTGGACGGGTCGCTCATGGCTGGTAGGTGTCCTTGATCTCGACGGTGACCTGAACGTCGCCCTCGATGGCGCTGGTCTGGGTAAGGGTTTTTGGCGTCCAACCGTCGCTGTAGGGGTACTCGGTCCAGGTGCAAATGCCGAGGTTGTCATGGTCGTTGCCGATGGACGGTTCGTCCTCGTCCCAGACGACGACCTCGATGTAGAGGACCGGTCCGACCTCGCGGGTGGCGAAGGCCGTTAACTCGAGGTTCCACGTGTAGGGATCCTCGACGTCCTTGGTACCGCTGGTGGGGAAACGGACCTCAGCGATGGTGTGCTTGCCGTCGTTGACGCGGATCTTGCCGTAGATCTCGCCTTTGCCATCGAGGCCGCCGTCGCCGTCGTTTCGGACGTAGATGCTCTTGAGGACGACAGTGACGGGCTTGGGATCCGGTGGAACCACCAGGCGTTGGACGCGGAAGGTGGGGACCATTTTCCCATCCTTAAGGTAGCCGACGCGGCTTGCCATGTCGGAGGCGGAAGTGACTTTGACGCCCCACCCGTCTTTCTGGGTGATGAGCAGGCCGGCGGTTTCGATTTGGTCGGGCGCGGCGTCTTTGGCGACCATTTTGTTGACGAAGTCCTGGAGGAAATTCAGGACGACGACCAAGTAGTCTTGGCCGTAGGCCATAGCGATTTGGGCGGCGATCTCGAAGAGGATGTTGATCAGCCAGGTGACAAACGCGGGAATGGTGTCGTCATCGACCAGCATGACGGCCACACCGAGCACCGGGCGCATGTTCTGTTCTTTGAGGGAGAAGACGGGCAGTTGCAGGTTGAGGGTGGCGGGTTTGTCCGCGCTGGCGTCGGTTTCGCGCCAGCGGCTGTCTTTGTTGACCTCGACGGGCCAGACCAGCTCTTTCTTGATGGCGTCGCCTTCGTAGTCGGGCTTGAAGACGGCCAGGGCTTCCTCGACGCTGGCGGCGTCGGTGGTCATGGCGATGATGTTCATGAGGTCCTCGCCGCGGCCGCGCAGGTCGCCGTCGCCATCGTCGTAGATGGTCACCTGGTCGAGCGTCGCTACGATGAAGCTGTTGACGTTCTTCCAGAGGGTGACCTGGTCCACCAGCGTGTAGGCCAGGCTGCGCTTGAGGTAGGGGCCGGTGCCGCCGTGATTGCGGGCGTAGACGCCGACATACGCGCCGAGTTGGTTCGAGACCTGGAACTGCCCCGAGCCCTCATAGTGCAGACTCTCGGTAAAGGTGCTGGCGGCGGTGTCCGGCCCGATTCGAAGTTCATGGAGCTCGGACTGGATGGGTTCTGGCAGTTCTTGCCCGAACAGGAGGGCTTTGATCTGAACGCCCACAAACTCGTCCGGGCCGAGGCTCTGGTGGACGGTTGGCATCGACGGATCGGAAGGGGTGAAAAGGGTGCAGCGGACGGTTGTGCGCAATTGAACGCCCTCCTGGACGGTCTCGGTGATTTCGGGTTGGATGGGCGGTCGATGCCAAGTCAATGGCTCCTCCAGCGTGAGCAACCGTTGCCCGACCAGCTCCAGCGCGCTCAGATCGGGGGTCTCGACGATAAAGAACTGGATTTGGTCGGCCGTGACTGTCTCGGCTGGGGTATCGCTAAAGTCGTACTCGATGGTGAGGCTGGCGCGGCCGGTGGCCTGATCGAGCCGCGCCGGCGGCACGCGCAGGCCGGCGATGGCCACGCCGTTGGAGAGGGGCCGGGCCAACAGGTAGTTGGGCAGGTTCAGCGGCCAGAGGTAGCTGTGCCCGGCTTCTGCCCAGTCGTCGAGTTGTTGGAACGGGATCGAAGTCGCGACGATCTGATTGGGGTATTCGCCGGGCTCGAACCGTATCCCCTCGGGGCTGGTTTGATCGTCGTCGATCGCGCCGCTCTGGTTCCAGGTCAAGGCGAGGGGTTGGTTGGTCTGAGCGACCGCCGGGAGGCGGACCTGGCCGGTCAAAGAACCGATGCCGAAACGGAGTTCCTCGTCGAGGGTTTCCCGCAGGGTGTAGTCGGCCAAGCGGAACCGGAACAGGGCTGCGCCCCAGCCGTGCCTCACGGGCACATAGGGCACGCCCAAGGCGTCCACGCTGCTGGGAGGATTGGTCTCGCCCTCGGTCTTGGACAGATAGAGGAGGCTGGTGAGCTCCAGTGGGTAGTAGGGGTATTGCGAGTTGGCGCGGCGGAAGGGTTCGAGCCAGAGCACCGGGTTGGCGATGGGCGAGTTGAGCGCGAAGAGCACGGTTAGGGACATCTCACCTCGCGAGACGATGTTCTCGGTATCGACCAACGGGGGTCGAAACAGGTCCGGCGCCATGACATGCTCCTGGATCGGGAAGGTTCGCCCGAAGAGTGGGCTGCCGTTGCGGTCGTAGAAGACCAGGCTCAAGAGGTCGACGTCCAGCTCGCCCACGGTCGGTTTGAACTCGAGGCGGGTATCGAAGTGACCTGTGGCGGGCACCCAGGTGATGAACGGACTCGCCGGGGCGGCTCCGCTCCGACTGGGACGGGAACGATGGAACCCGGCGTTGAGGGTGGGGCCGAACCCGGCAGGGTCCAAGACTGTCCCCCCGGTGGGTTGCAGTTCGTCGTAGGGCGAGCCGATGGTCCACGCTTCCGACTCGAAGAGCAACTCGCGGAAGTCGCTCAAGCCGGCGCCATCGCCGGTGTCTTCGGCCAACTCGAGGACGTTGGTGGGCGGCTGGAAGAGCGGGGTCAGTCCGGTCCAGAGGAAGGCTTTGAGGATGGGGCCGTTGGTGGCGTAGGTGTCATAGTAGTCGGGGCAGTGATAGTCGGCGAAGACATGGATGACATTGGTGGCTGGGCGCTCGAGGCGGGGCATGCCCAGGGAGAAGTCGTTGGTGCCCGAGATCGGGTCATAACTGGACCAGCGGATCGGTTTCACAAAGCTCGAGGCCAGGAAGGGCACCGACCCGTCGGCCGACATGAAACTGACCTCGATCCGGTCCGTCTCGAGGTCCGTGTCGCCGTTGAAACTCAAGCGGCCGAGCAGGGTGCCGTGCGCGCCCTCGGCTGGGACGACGATGTTGGTGGGAAAGACCGCGCCGCTGAAGACGGTGCTCGAGGCCGGGTAGAGCCGCTCGTCGCCACGATAGAGCGTGACCAGCGGCCGGAGATCCTGCACCGCGGCGTAGAACTCGTAGCCGGCGTGGAACATCAACTCGTTCGGTGCGATGGGAACCAAGACCGGCTCGGCGATCAGGCCCGGCACAGCCGTGTTCCATTCGGCCTGGTAGCGGTAGTAGAGCTCGAGCGGTTGGCCTTTGGAGACGAAGAAGGGATATTCGTCGTCCAGGATTCGGATCCGAAGGTAAGGCGAAGAAAGGTAGTAATCCGTGCCGAGGTAACGGACGTTGACCGAGGCTGATTGCGGGGCATGGGTCGCGCCCATCGGGTCCTTGATCGCCCAACGGCCCTCGAAGTTGGGCAGCGGTTCGCCCGTCAGTCCGGACAGCGGGAGCACCTCGACCGCATACTCATGATCGGGTTCAGCCGACGTCAACCGGTAGTTCAAGGTCACCGTCAAATTCGTGGACTCTCCGGCCAACCGCAGGACCGACTCCACCTCGATCAGGGCAAAGGAATCCCAACGGCGCTCGGGGTCTTCGACCCAGAGCTCGTCCAAGTACCGCCCCGGGCTGGCGGCCCCCAGCAGGAGCCTGAGCCTGACCCGGTCGGTGGCGATCGGGATGGGAGAGACTGGGAAGATGCTGAAGGTGACCTGTTGGTCGGTGCCCGACACCAGTTGTGGGAGGGACGACCGGAACTTGGCCACCAAGGCGTGCGGCAATTGCACCCCGCCCGACGGCGCCGCATCCACGTACAGCTCGGGAACGATCGTGGCCGAGAGACCGAGTGTGGACTGGAAATCGTAAGTCACAGTGACATCCGATTGATCGTCGGCGACACGGCGGATCGAGGCGGAGCGCAACTCGCCTGTGGGCGCCGGGTTCCACCGTTTGCCCCGGGCGATCGCGAGGGGAGAACTGATCGGTCGGCCGGTGGTCGGGTTGACCATCAGGACTCGCACACCGTCCGAAATGACTCCCGCTCGAGTGCCTTGGTAAGTGAGGGTGAGGCGGTAGAGGTCTTGGGCGAGCGGGCCTGGGGCGGCTTCGCCTTCGCCGCTGCTCGAGGGGGCGGCCTCGGTCAGGGTGGGCATCGGTAGGTCATTGGTGAGCGCAACCGATCGCAGCACCGAAGGCACTCGGACAGTTGTCGAGGTGAAGTCCCGCGGATCCAGAGCCGTCTGCAGAAGGACCTTGCTGGGGCTGATCGGCTCCAGGCGCAACTCCGCATCGGCGCGGGCCGCGTTCCATTGCCGCGCCAACACACTGACCTCGAGCCAAGCGCACTCCGGGACCGGTTCCCAGACGGCGTTGGGGCTGTCCAGCGGGCGCAGGAACCCTTCATCGCTCCGGCCCCAGCCACGGTCCAAAGAAGTGTCCCATTGGGCCAAGATGACTTCCTGACCCACATTCACCACGCACTTGAGCCGCAGCCCGGCGGTCGCGCTGCCGTACAATTCGGCGGCGCCCGCGTAATGCACCATGACCGACAGGGGCTTGGACTGCAGGCTCCAGACGCCTTCATACGGCGCGAGTGAACTGCTTTGAAAATCGCCGCCGAGGATGGGCTGGCCGGTTGACCCGATCACCTCCGCCACCACTCGAGGGCGCGCCGGCGCGCCGGGCAGTTGGGAGTAGGTGTAGCCGAAATCGACGCGGACCGCGTTGGTGTCAAGGGGGCGGACGGTAGGGCCGACGAAGCTGAATTGGGCGGGCGGTTGCCAGGTTTTCGAGTACGGCTCAGGCAACAGCCCGAGGCTTTGGCCGGGCTGCCGAGCGCGCCGCAGCCAGGTGGAAGCCACCTGTTCGTGGCCGACGTTCAAGACCATCTTGACATGGGTGTCAGGCCGCAGGGCGGTGCCGGTATAGGCGAGTTCGATGCGGTTCTCGTTGGGCGGGGCCTCGAGGGCGTCGGGGGCAGCGGCGGGCTGGACGGGGACAGTCACGACGTAGAACTGGGAGAGGCGTTGGCCTTGGGCGCCGTACACTTCCGCGGTCAAGGTGCCTGAGGTCGTCCAGACGTTGTAGTACCGGTGCTGCACCAGGACCGACAAGTAAGGCCCTCCTGGCACGGGACGAGTCGATCCTGGCGCGCGACTCGTCACTCCGGGCGGCGTCTCCGAGTATTGACTGACTTCGAGTGTGCCCCCGCTGCCGGGCAGCCAGAGGTGGGGTTCCTCGAAATACTCGCTGTAGTCGGGCGAGGGTGCGCTGGGCGCAGAAGGCTCGGCCTGTGCGAGTGGGGTGGGATTCAGCGGCGCATCGGTGGCGGCCCGGACGCCGGTAGCGGCAGGGATCGCGTCCGCCATTAGACGCTTGGCAAAGATGTTGGCCGGGGCAGCCTGCCAGCGGCGTAATAGCACCGCTTTGCGGCTGGCGTTTCGGAGATGCGCGAAGGCCTGCCAGAAAATGAGATCCGGCGGTTCGACCAACGGCCCCTCGGCCAGCGTCCAGAGCTCGATCTCGAAGGCGCCGCTCTCGAACGGCACGTTGCCCACGTAGTCGAGTCGGATGGTGGCAGTTCCGGCGCGGTTGGTAAGCGTCGGGAATGCGCTGGTGAACTCGGCGGCGCGAGTTTGGTCGGTCCCGATGACGGCGGCGGACAGGCGCCAACTCAGGGGTGGTGGCGGTGGCGCCGATGGCAGGGCGTAGTCCACCACAAGGTCCACTTGGGCCACCGAGATCGTCCGCACCTCGCGCAGGGTAAAGAAGGGGCCGTCGATGGCGGAGGTCTGGTTGGCCACGAAAACTTCCTCGCGGCCGGAATGGTCCAAGGCGCTATAGAAGAGCTTTGCGATCTCGCCCATGTCCTGCACGGACCCCGCGCGGGCGTGCAGGCCGTCACCCGCCCCTTCCAGACCGGGGGCCATCTCCGGCTGCAACTGGTCGATCCAAGTCTCCCCATCCAGCGACCATAGGCTGAACAAGCCCAGGTCCAGCCTATCCGCCAGATTCGCACCCGTCTCGCTCGGTTTGGCCAGGGAGAACCAGAGCCGGTAGGTCCCGTCTTGCTGGAGATCGGCGGCTGGATCGGCGATGTCCAGCGGACCGAAGGCTTGGTTGCGGGCCGCGCTCGGCTGGGCGCCGAGGCTGGCGGCCGCAGGCTTGCCCTGGTGCAGGGCGAGCGCGCCGCTGGCGGCCTTCAAGCGGGCTTTGGTCCAAATTAAGCCATCCGGCGAACTGGCCGTCAGCAGGTGAAACGACTGCCCATCGTGGCCGGTGTAGATCATCCGTAGACGGCCGTCGGCCAACCGATGCGGTGTGGCATCGTCGTTCCGGAACAAAGCCGGCGATTGAGCGACCAGCGCGTCGTCGGGGTCGCCATGCGCGACGCGCAAGCCTCCTTCGACGGTCCAAGCCAAGCCATCGTCCGAGACCGCGCTCAAGATGTCCGCTTGAACGGGGTCGCGCTGACGCGCGCTGAAGTACATGCGCCAGCGGTTCCCCGCCAGTTTCACTGCGTTGGGCGAGTAGACCTCGAGGTAGTTCCCGACCGGAGCGAGTCGGACGCCTGGTTCAGGGGTCCATTGCGTTCCGTCTGTCGAGCGCAGGCTCAAGATGTACGCTTTGGCACCGTCGCTGCCGGTGTAGTACATACGATAGGAACCGTCGCCGAGCGGCACCACGTCCGGGGCGAAGCGCCCGGCGCTCTCGAAACCGGTTGGGGCTTGGTTGACCTCGATCGCCCCGGCCTTCCACCAGCCCAGCGCGTCGGCCGACGGCCAAGGAATGGGGCCACGCCGCCCCTGGTTGCGCGCGGTCAGGACCAGGTCCCGGATGTCGACTTCGCCGTCGCCATTGAGGTCGGCCAAGGTCGTCCCTTCACGCAGGGCTTGCACGGTTGCGTCCAGGTCGACGCGATCGACTCGCCGGTCCTGGTCGACATCGCCCGCCAGGAGACGAACGGCCCCCGGGCGGGTCAGTTCACCTGGCCCGGTCTGGACACGCTCCTTAACGGCCGGCAGATAGCCTGGGCGACTGGCTTCGAGTGTAAACGGTTCGCCGGGTGCGCGTAGCTGGAAGTCGCCTTCAGCGTCGGTGAGTCTGGTGTTGTCCGGGGTGAGCTTCGGTGCGGTGGTAACGGGGGTGCCTTGATGTTGCTGGCGGCCTTCCAGGCGGACGGTGCTTGCGACCCATCGGGGAAGGGCCCCACCCATGACCACGCCTTGCTGGCTGGCGGCACCTCCTACGACCCAGCCGGCCCCTGGAGTCGGGAAGGCTAACGCCCGCAAGTGCCGTAAGCCGGCCGGATGACTCGAGGCATGCCAGGTGGTTCCGCCATTGAAGGTCTGCAGCAGGGCACCGCGCTCGCCGGCCACCCATCCCTGACGCGAGGTGAGCATCCGGATGGCGTGGAGATCCCCACCCGAGGGGTCGTGATGTTGGCGTGTCCAGGTTGCGCCGCCGTCGTCGGTCCGCCAGATCTGCTGCTCACTGCCCACGACCCAACCCGTGCTGGCGCTCAGAAAATCGACGCCGCGAAGCGCCCCGGCGCTCGGTGCCGCTCGCGCGGCCCAAGACGCCCCACCGTTGGCCGTGTGCAGCACGGTACCCGTTCCCACGACCCAGCCTTCACCCGCCGAAATGAAATCGACGGCCTCAAGCAGGGCGCCCGCGGCCAGACCACTGTCTTGCTGTGTCCAATGGGCGCCATCGACCGTCTTCAGGATCGTGCCTCTGTCGCCCACGGCATAGCCCACGTTCGCCGACACCAGACAGAGGTCTTCGAGCAATGCTCCTGTGGGGCTGGTTTGCGGCGCCCAGGTGGTCCCGCCGTCCGTGGTGGCGTAGATCCGTGCCCCGGCCGCCCAGCCGCGCAGCGGGCTCACAAACTCAACCGCCCGCAGATCCTGAGTTCCCAGGATGCGCCCCTCCCAACTCGCCCCGCCATTGGTCGTCAGGTACACCACGCCTCCGTCCCCGACGGCCCACCCCCGTTGGGTGTCGACGAAGTCCACGTCGTGGAGGGAAGGAACTTGTTGGCCGGCGAGCTGGAGTTGCCAGTCGGCGGTGGCGCTAGTAGTGGGGCTGAGCAGGCACAAGGTCAGCAGCGATGCCCGCCGCACGTTCGCCAAACCGGGCCGGAATAATAGGCAATACATACCTCTCCCTGAAGTGGGTTAGACGCCCTCCCTTACATCCCTGGGCGCGAGTTCACCAAAACGACGCCGCGTCATGGACGGAACTAACGGGCCAACCAGAGTCAAGTAATGAGAAGGCGCGATGTACCCACAAGCTCCGACAAAAGTCAAGCCAGCAGTCCGGCAGTCCGCTTGGTCGGCAGGGGCAATGCACGAAGCGTTCCGAGCTCGCCAAGGTGGCGGGAGAAGGATCGGCGTGGGCCTTGGCTTGGTGGTTTCTGCCGCGGCCAAATGTGGCAGGGAAGCACCCAGGGAGGCGAAAATGCCGTCCCACCGGGGGTTTTAGCAGCGTCCAAGCAAAGCTCCGCCGCCAAGTTCGCGGAGAACTTCGAGGGTTGGCGGTCGCTCGAGGCCTCAGCTTCAGTCGAAGCTGGGCTTTTTGGACAAGACCGTGCGCACGGCTCTTCGCCGATGCTCTTCGGCCATCACCATCTGGAAATCGGTGGTGGTTTCGTGTTGGGGTTTACGCTGACGGGATCGCCATTCCATGAAGAGGCTGTTGGCCAGGCGCCGGAACATCCCCATGACCCAGATCCCGTTGCAGTTGCGGATCCAAGACGATCAGATCTTCCTGGGGCGGCTTGCCGCGCACTTGTTGCTGGATGGCCAGGATGGCTTCCTGGACCTGGCGGCCATCGACGTGTTGAAAGAATCGGCAAAAAGTCGACTGGTCGGGCACCGGGTATTTGCCCTATCTTCCGAGATAGTGGTGGCGGCGGAGCAGACTGTGAAAGCGAGGCAGCTCGACGGGCTCCACCAGCCTGGTCTGAAGCCCCTCCAGCAAAGTCTGTTCGTCGGGCGCGGGCAATCGATACTTGCTCATGCGCCCAACCCTAGAAAGTTTTTGCTCCGGCGGCAGTAGCAAGTTCGCGCCCTCTGCGCATTTTTACCACGAATTGCGCGAAATTTCCGTGAATGGCGATTGCAGTGGCGCGCTTGAGGGTTTATTGGGTTCGCTG
>Ga0194125_10007200_pt1 | contig 16118 bp, 11 predicted proteins | sample TA2KigC250mmetaG_FD_148626 | JGI IMG/M metagenome (GOLD analysis project Ga0194125, IMG submission 148626) | Freshwater microbial communities from Lake Tanganyika, Tanzania - TA2015034 Kigoma Deep Cast 250m | ecosystem: Environmental > Aquatic > Freshwater > Lake | place: Tanzania: Lake... | reverse complement strand
AGACCGTCGATCTGGCGCCGGCCAGGCAGATGCTCGAGGAAGGATTGGCCATCGGCCAGGCGACCGAGGACTGCCGGAAAGTCCTCGAGTCGAACCTGGCCTATGTGAAGATGTTCCTGGGATCTATTCCGTGACGACGCTGACGAGCGTGACCACGGGCCTCATGATGTAGAGCCCTTTGCCCGTCGGGTGGACGTGGACGGAGCTTTCCGCGTCGAAGTCGATGGTGACCGTCGTCAAGTCGTCGCCTTCCTCGATCGTGAATTCGACCGGGATCTTGATCTCGCCGCTCGGAACGAACAGGTCGATCTCGGTGTCCGTGTCGTCCCCGAAAGCCACGTAGGCCGCCTTGGTGAGGATCAGCCTGATCTGGGTGTAAGTCCCGGCCGGGACCGAGCCGCTGAAGATCGTACCGAGCTTTGCCTTCTCGCCTTCGATCTCCCTCAGCTCGAGCAGGTCGACCCTCAAGGGATTGCCTTCGTCATCCTTGGTTTCAATCGTCACGGGCGGCTCGCCTTCCGAGAATAAGGTCAGCTCCGCGAACGTGACCCATACGTGGTCCATGTCGATGGGCAGGTCCTTCATGAGCAGCTGGAAGTTGCCGACCTCCCCGCTCGATGTGCAAGCGGCGAAGCCGAGAGCCAGCAACCCGAGGACATACAGCGCTTTCTTCATCTTCCTTCTCCTTTAGGGAATGCCGTCATTGATATGTTTCGTCCTCCCGAACAAGAAGCGGGAACCGTGCCAATCCGTATTTGATTATTTGTCAATAAGATGGCCGTTCCGGCCGGCGCTCTTTTCCGACAATCTTGTCGGGCCTTCCGACCTATTTGTCAGGCGACGGGTGTGTTGACGAAGATGGTCTGGGTCGGGTAGGCGAACTTGATCCCCTCGGCCGCGAACTTGCGGAGCAGGGCCAGGTTGATGGCCTGCTGGATATCCATGTAGACCAGATAATCGGGGTCGGTCACGTAATAGGACGTCTCGAAGTCCAGGGAGAAGGCCCCGAACTGCTTGAAGTGGGCGCGGTCGAACCGGACCCTCTCCTGGGCTTCGACGATCTCCCGGATCATCCCGGGGATGGCCTCGAGCTTGTCCGCCGGTGTCTGGTAAGTGACCCCGACCGTGAACAGGATCCGCCGTTCGATCATCCGCTTGTAGTTCTTGATCCGGCTCTTCAGCAGGTCGCTGTTGGAGAAGACGATCTCCTCGCCGGTCAGGCTTTGGACGCGGGTCGTCTTCAGGCCGATGTGCTTGACCGTGCCCATCAGGTTGTCGACGATGATGAAATCGTCGATGACGAACGGCTTGTCGAGAACGATGGACATCGAGGCGAACAGATCGCCGAGGATGCTCTGGAGGGCCAGGGCCACGGCGATGCCCCCGACGCCGAGCCCGGCGACCAGGGCCGTGATGTCGACGCCCAGGTTGTCGAGGACGAGGAGCAGGGCCACCGACCAGAGGACGAGCCGGCCGGCGAAGGCCAAGGCCGAGAAGGTGGTCAGGCCGGCTTTGTCCTCCTCCCCCTTCTTCTTGCGCGCCCGGTGGATCAGGAAGTCCAGGACCGCGCCTCCCCAGACGACCGCCTGGAGGAGGAAGGTGACGACGGCCAGCTTTTGCAGGAAGGTCTTGAGGGCCTCCGGCAGGGTCAGGAACTGGGAGCCGGCGTAGAGCGCCACGGCCAGCAGGAAGTAAAGCTTGACCCGGCCGATGAGATCGGCGATCAAGTCGTCGATGTCCGTGGCGGTCCTCTTGGCCAGGGCGGCGAACCGTCGATGGAGGAGCCTTTTCAGCAGCCTGAGGGCGACGAAGGCGACGACGACGACCCCTAGGGCGATGATCCAGGTCTGGACCGTATTGTGATAAAAAACGGTTTTTAACAGCGGCATGCCGTCCTCCTCGCCTATTTTTATAGCACGCGAAGCGGATCGCGTCAAAGACACCCGGGCCGGCCTCAATTGTACTTTCGGCGGAGGCGTGGTATAAACGGCTCCGGACACGCGCATGAGGACCCTTCTCGTCGTCAACCCCGCCGCCGGCCACGGCCGCGGAGCAAAGGCCTTTCGCAGCCTCGAGGCCCGGCTTCTGCGGGAATTCCCCGGCCTCGAAGTGCGGGTGTCGGAACGCTCCGGCCAGGCCGTCGAGATCGGGCGCCAAGCCGCCGAGAGGGGCTTCGAGCGCGTTCTCTGCCTCGGCGGCGACGGCACGCCGTTCGAAGTCGTCCACGGCCTGCGTTCCGCGGGGCCCTCCCCTCGCCGCGTCGAGCTCGGCCTCATCCCGGCCGGGACCGGGAATTCGTTCCTCCGCGACTTCGGCGTGACGACCGCCGAGGAGGCCATCGACGGCATCCTGGCCGGGCGGCGGCGCCGGGTCGACCTGGTCGAGTTCGAGTATCAGGACGAGGGCCGGACCGAGCGACGCTTCTCTCTCAACATCCTCGGCGTCGGCCTCATCGCCGACATCCTCAAGCTGACCAACGAGCGTCTCAAGTTCCTGGGCTCGGCCGGCTACAGCCTAGCCGTCCTCCTGCGCTTGGCCAAAGGCATGAACAATCGCATCGACATTACGGCCGACGGCCGGGCTTGGACCATCCGCGACAGCGCCCTGGTCATATCCAACTCTAAGTTCACGGGCGGCAAGATGATGATCGCCCCCCCGGCCGACGTCTCGGACGGCAAGGCCGACCTGGTCGTCTTCCGCGAGGTCAACCGCCGGGAGATCGTGGCCATTTTCAAGGGCGTCTTCGCCGGGACCCACGTCGGGCATCCCAAGGTCGAGATGACCTCGGCCGCCGAAATGACCGTCGTCGGCGACCCTCCCCTGCTGATCATGGCCGACGGCGAGCTGCTCGGCCGCACGCCGCTGCGGCTCAAGGTCCTGCCCGGGGAGTTGACGATCCTGGCATGAGACGCTGGCGGGCGGTCCTTCGGTCTTTCGCCCTGTGGACGGTGGCTCTGCCCGTCTTCGCCGCTTGCTGTCTGCTCGTGCTGACCGCGGCCCTTATCCACCGGGGAAAGGCCCTCGACACCCTCATCAAGGCCAGCTGCCGGCTCGTGCTCATGTGTTGCGGGATCCGCGTCCGGACGCGGGGCGGCGGCAACATGGTCCCAGGCCGTCAATACGTGGTCATGATGAACCACGTCAATTTCTTCGACCCTCTGGTTTTCTACACCGGTTTCCCCGGCTTGGCCCGCGGCGTCGAGGAAGAGAGCCATTTCCGCTGGCCGCTCTACGGGCTCGTCCTCAGGCGCATCGGCATGATCCCCATCGCCCGCAAGGACACGGCCCGGGCCATCGAAAGCCTGGCCCGGGCGTCCCGGCTGGTGGGCGAGAGACCGGATCATTCCATCGCCATCCTGCCCGAGGGAACGCGGAGCCCGGACGGCAAGCTCGGGACGTTCAAGAAGGGCGGCTTCCATCTGGCCCTGGAGACCGGGCTCGACATCCTGCCGGTCATCCAGAAAGGCGCCTACGCGATCAACCGCAAGGGCAGCCTGCTCATCCGGCCGGGCGTCGTCGAGATGATCGTTCGCCCAGCCGTGCCCGTAGCGGGATATACGAGGGAGACGGTCGGGGGGCTCGCCGAAAGGACCCGGGGGATCTTCCTCGAGCTTCTCGGCGCCTGAGAAGACCAAGCCGCCCGCCCTCTGTTCCCAGGGTCGTTCGGGCTCGGGGCGCGGCCAACGTCGATGGAGAGCTTGGCCGGATCTCAGGGCGCTCTGGGGGACTTCGCGTGCCGGGGGCCGGGATCGAACCGGCATGTGGCTCTCGCCACGAGGGATTTTAAGTCCCTTGCGTCTGCCAATTCCGCCACCCCGGCAGCAGGGGAAAATTATCACGAATCCCCCGCCTCTGGCAACAGACCTCGTGTCAGGCTCCTTGAGAAAACCGCTCTTCCCGAGCGTCTTTCCTACGGGAGAGATAGAAGAACTGGGTCAGAGGGGTTGACACAAAGCGCTTAAGCGCTTAATATTCCATCAAGGGAGAGAAAGAATGGAAACAGCCACGATCCGCATCCCGGAAGAAAAAAGGGACCTTCTCAAGGCCGTGGCCTGTCTTGAAAGAAGGAAGATGAACGATCTCCTTGTCGATCTGATCGACGAATATATCGACCGCCGGAAGGAAAGCCTCGAGCTCATGGCCATTCCCGGACTTTACGAGAGCGTCAGGGCCGCCTCGCGAGAATTCCGGGCCCGCAAGAGCGTCTCTCTAAGAGATGCAAGAAAAAGGCTGGCTCCTTGAGCTCTCTAAGTCCTCTATAAAATCTCTCGAACGGCTGGAAGACAAATTCTCGAACAGGATCCTTGATCATATCGAAAAGCTCGGGGAGTGCGAGAATCCCCTTCAGCACAGGGACGTCCGTTCCCTCGAAGGGAAGCTCAAGGGCTATTATCGGTTAAGGGTTGGAGAGTATCGAATCATATTCGAATTGGATACCCAACGAAGACGGATCGGCATCCTGGCCGTTGTTCCGCGCGGAAAAGGATACTGAAATCAGCGGACGACGATCTCGTCGACGAAGAACCAGGACGCCCCGCCCGCCGAGACGTGCCACTCGGGAAGGGCCTTCGTCCCTACGACCCTGAAGCGGACATAGCGGACGGCGGCCAGCGCGGCCGGATCGACGAACTCGCCGGCCCGCCACCCGAAGGCCCGGACGAACTCCTCCCCGCGATGGTCGCCCTCGACCGTGATCGTCCCGAGGTCCCGGTACGTAAGACCGTCGGCCGAGACCTCGCAGCCGACGCTTCCGGGGTGGAGGATCCAGCTCCTCTGGTCGGACAGCGTGCTCAGGGCGATCTCCCGGACCGCCTTGGCCGCGCCGAGATCCAAGGTCAGGGTCGCGTCGACGCCTTCCCAGCCCAGCCAGTGGACCCGGAAGTCGTTCGCGCCCCACACACCGTCGGTCAGGACCGCGAGGTTTCCCTTGGCGTATTTGGGGGACGGCGGTGGGTCGGCTGTGACCGCGCGCCGGAAGGCCAGGTTGCCCTCGACCTGAACCTCGATGAACCTCTTCGAGGCGTCATGATAGGCTTCGGGGGTCAGCCCCGCCTCGTTCAGATTCCGCACGTCGGCCGCCCGGCAACGCTCGAGGAATTCGTCAAGCAGCGCGGCCATCGCCGGCTTGACGGCATACCGCCCCGACCGCTCCACGAAAAAGCCCCGCGGTCCGAACAGGTCGTTCTTGCCGATCTCGATCATGGCGTACATGAGCGGCAGACGCGCGGTCCTCACTCGAAACAGGACCGCCGGATCGCCGGCCGCCGAGGCCTCGGCCTTATCGAAGATCGCGTTGTAGGCCGCGACATCGGAGGCGGAAAGAAAGCCGTCGGCGTGGGCCGTCGGCGGCTCGTAGATGTCGAGCCCGGCGCCGCTCCTCTCGAGGGCCCGCTGGAGGGCCTCGAAGTACCGCCTGATCGAGGGCCCGGCCTGACCGTAGTAGCCTTCGAGGAAATCGCCCGTCGCTGCCTTGACGCCGCCGTTCGGGTTCCACAGCAGCCGGGCCAGCAGATAGGACTTGAGCTCGCTGAATTCGTGGCCGGGGCCGGCGTTGGTCTGCTGGAAATGGCGTCCGACGCCGTGGTCCATGAATAGCCTTATGTTGGGCTCGAGGACCTGGAGGTTCGGGAAGGGTGAGACGAAGTGCGAGAAGTTGACCGTGTAGTCCCAGAGATAGACGCGGCCGCAGATCCGGGTCCAGTCCTCGAGGTCGCGGACGAACGCCCGGCCCGACGGCGTATCGGCCAAGGGCCGGCTGCGGTCGCACTCGATCGTGCACAGCATGATCTCGACGTTCGGCGCGGGCCTCGTCAGGCGGGGGGCCGGCCGCGTGGACTGATAGGCTAGGGTCGAGATGATCTTGTCCGGGAAAGAGGCGGCGACGCGATTGACGAAACGCAGGAGCGGACCGGACGGCGAGCCCTCCTCCCCGATCGCCGCGCTACATTCGGGACATTGGCAATAAGAGAAGTTGTCGTTCTGGCTCACGGACCAGACCTGCTTGTCGGGTTGGGCGGCCATCTCTTCGCGGAGCTTGGCGATGACCATCTCGAAGACGTCGGGCCGCGAGAGGCAGGGCTGGTCGATGACACGCTTGCCGTTCATCCAGGCGAAATACTCGGGATGGGCGGAGAAATGCTCCTGCCAGGGGACGAGCTTCTGAAAGGTGTGGACGTAATACCCGGAGCCATAGATCTCGTCCGGAACATGGAGCCTCATCCAGTCCCGGTGATCGGGGTCCCGGGCGAAGTCGCCGTTGACGATGCGGACCTCGTTGAGGGGGTTTTCCCGCTCGAGGATGCAGCCGAGGGCGATGTCGTCCCGGTGAGGGAAGACCTCGGCCGTCGGGCTGAACTTCCGGCACCCGTAGTATTTCTCCAGGAGATGGACGACGCCGTAGATCGCGCCCTTGCCGCCGCCGCTGACGATATAAAGGTTGCCGGTCGTCGTGCCGAGGAGGAAGCCGTCGCGCCGGATGGACGAACGCACGGAGGCCAGGGTCGGCGGCAACTGCTCCCCGTCGAACCCGATGGCGGCGACGCGGCCCACGCCGGGGGCGGCGACGGCCCGGATGGGAAGCGTCACCCCGCTCATCTTGCGGATCGAGGACTGGAGGATCTCCGCCGCCCGCCTCTCGATCCCGTTGTCGCCTTCGGGGATCTCGATCGCGGCCGCCGGCCGGCCGCGGTCGACGAAGACGAAGGCCCGGGCGCACGGGGTCACGCCGGAGGGACCCAGCCGGCCGGCCGAGCAGGCCGCGGCCCCGGCGAGAGCCAGCCCGAGGGCCGCGGCGGCGACCTTTCTCATTCGTCCTCCGCCATCAGCAAGCCCTCCAGCCGCTCCTCCAGGGTGCCCATGTCGGGCAGGACCTCGACCGGGAAGCCGACGAACGCCTCCGGTTCTTTCGACAGGATGAAGACGGCGCCTATCCCCGCGTCGATGGCCGCCAGGACATCGAAGCGGGTGTCGCCGACCGCGAAACACTCATCGGGACGGAGGGCCATCCTGTCCATGGCTTCCCGCAAAGGGGCCCCCGACGGCTTCCACAAGCCGCTCTCCCGGGTGATGACACAGTCGAAGCACAGACCGAACTTGCGGAGCAGATAATCCGTGTTCTTGTGCGAATTGTTCGTCACAAGGGCCGAGGCGACACCCCTCGACCTGAGCAGCGACAGGAGCTCCCTGACGCCCTCCCGGAGCGCCGAGCCCGCCGTCTGCTCGGTCTCGTGACGCTCGAGCACGGCCCACTTCCTGGAACGCTCAGGCTCCTCGAGCCGGCCGAGGTAATCGAGGATGGACAGGCCCTCGACCTCGAGCTCCTCCTTGATCCGGGGCCAGTCGTACGAGTTCTCGACGACCGTGCCGTCGAGGTCGAAGATGGCGCCCCGGAAGCTCATCGGGAGGCGCGGGCCGCCCGCCTTGCGCAGCTCATGGACATCGGCGGCCTCCTCTCTATCGTAATGAGTATTCCTTTCCGTAGCGCAGCATCTGCTCGACGTAGCCTTCGTCGAAGGAGATCTTGACGTCGACCATACGGCCGTTCTCGAAGACCGGCGTGTAGACGGGATTGACGAAGCCGCTGTAGGGGGCCAGGTCGAGCTTGGCGTAGCGCTCGAGGACCTCCCGGTGGAGCTCCGGGTCGACCTGGACGCCGTAGGTCTCGATGAGGTCGCGGGCGGCCGCGTAGTCGCCCTCGCTCGTGATCCGCTGGACCTCGGCCAGGAGCTCGCCGAAGAGGCGCCGCAGCTGGACGTAGTCGTTGACGACGAAGAAGGTCTTGCCGTCCCGGGTCTGGCGGGAGATGACGTTGTCGGGCTTGCCCTTCTCGTAGGCCCAGTGGGCGACCATGGCCCGGCCGCGCATGTGGGCCTGCTCGATGGTCTTGCCGGGCTGGATGCGCGTCAGCTGGGTCATCAACCCGTTGCGGATCTGCCCGTCGTAGGCCGCCTTGGCCGCGTCCAGGCTCGGCAGTAGACCGAGCTCGACCATCTTTTCGTCCATGATGTAGTAGAGGGCGAACAGGTCGGCCCGCGACTCCTCGACCGGCGAGTGGTAGTTCCGCAGGGCCTCGGAGCTGACCCCGGGCAGGAGCTGCCCCGAGCCGTGCCCCAGGACCTCGTGGAGGTCGGTGTGGATGTTGCCGGCCAAGGCCCCGTATCTCTTGGCCCGTTCGAGGATCTCGTCGGACCAGGTGAACTCCTTGCCGAACCCGGAGTCCAGCGAGGCCTGGTCGTAGGCGTAGGTGATGTTCTCGATGGTCACCGACTTCGAGCCGTGGTTCTTGCGGATCCAGTTGGCGTTGGGCAGGTTGATGCCGATAGGCGTCGAGGGGTAGCAGTCCCCGCCGAGGATGGCCGCGGTGATGACCTTGGCCGAGACCCCCTTGACCTCCTTCTTCTTGAACCGGGGGTCGACCGGGGAGCGGTCCTCGAACCACTGGGCGTTGGCGGAAATGGTGTCGGCCCTCTTGGTGGCCGCCAGGTCCTTGAAGTTGACCATGGCCTCCCAGCTGCCCTTCATGCCCAACGGGTCGCTGTAGACCTCGATGAAGCCGTTGATGAAGTCGACGTGGGAGTCGAGGTCATGGACCCACAGGATGTTGTACGCGTCGAATTTCCGGAGGTCGCCCGTCCGGTAGTATTCGACGAGGGCCTCGATGACCTGCCGCTGGCGGTCGTTCTCGGCGACGCCCGCGGCCTTCTCCAACCAATGGACGATCTTCGAGATATGCGGCCCGTAGAGGCCGTCGATCGAGGCGACCTCCTCGACGACCTTCCCGCCCTTTTTGACGACCCGCGAATTGAGACCGTAGGAGACGGGCGTCGGGTCTTTGGGGTCGGCGAGCTTCTTGTAATAGGCCTCGACTTCGGCCTGGGTGACCCCATCGTAGAAATTGACGGCCGAGCGGGTCACCAGGTCTTTCGTCGCGTCCTGGGAGACCTTCTTTCCGTCCACGTCCGGGTCGAACAGGATGGGCCGGAGGAAGGCCAGGAGGTCGTCGACGGTCCCGCTGTCGCCGACGGGGAACGCGGCCCCTTCGGATCCCTTGATCAGGGCGGCGAGATACTCCGGCGTGAATTCCGGCGGGAACTTGTCGTTGGAATAGTGGTGGTGGATGCCGTTGGAGAACCAAACCCTCTTGGCCCAGGTCATGAAGGCCGTCCATTGGGGGTCGCCGCGGTCCCCTTTATAGCCCTCGACGATGGCCTCGACCGTCCGGCGGACGGCGAGGTTGTGCTTGTAGTTCTGGTCGGTGATGATGTCGCGGCCCCAGAGGGCGGCCTCGCTCAGGTAATAGACGAGCTCTTTTTGAGAGGGGGTCAGGTCGGCGAAGCCCGGCACCTGGTAGCGCAGGATCCTCAGGTCGGCGAACTTGTCGACCTGCCAGGCGAACTCCGGGGCGGCCGCCGGGGGCTCGGACTTACGGCACCCGGCCGCGAGGACGGCCAGGGTCAAGGCCAGGGCGAAAATGAGGGTTTTTTTGATGTTCATGCTTTCGGACCTCCCGTTCAGGGTTCTCGAGCCGTCGGAGCGGCTAAGAGCTCATGATATCCCAACGGCCGGCCCGCGTCCATCTTCGAGGGGGCCGGGCGGACGGCTACGGGCCGCGACCCGCCTGTTGACAAAATACTGGACGGGAGCCATGACCAGGAGCCAGGCGTTGGCGATGACGATCGTATAGACGAAAAAGACCCTCGGTTCATAGAGGAAGGCCGAGACGACGAGAACGACGATGTGCACGGTCAGCTCGATCATGAACCAGCCCCGCAGGGTCCAGCGGTTGTACCGGGCGTATTCCCGGGCGTCGAACCGGCGCGGCCCGGCAGCCAAGCGGGCCTGGCCCTTGTGATAGGCCAGGGAAACTTTGAGGACCAGGCGCCGGAAGCGCCGGCGCCCTTCCTTTCTCAGCGAACCCAGCATCTCCTCCTGGCGGCGGATGTCGGCGAAGAGCGAATCCTTGGCCCCCAGGGCGTGGAAGGCGTACTGGCCGCGAAAGTAATCGACGACGCCGCAGTGGAGGGCCATGGAGGCCCCGGCTAGGGCCACGACGGTCCACGAATCCAAGGGCAGGTCGAGGCCCATCCGGGGGAGGCCGAGGCCCAGGCCGACCATGACCGCGACCCCGTTGGAGTAGTCGATGAACCCGTCGACGACCCGCCCGAGCGGGGTGCCGGACTTCTTCAGCCGGGCCAGCATGCCGTCGGCGCAGTCCAGGACGACCGTGATCAGGTAGATGAGCCCGGCGAAGAAAAAGCTCCGCCGCGTTCCAATGGCCAGGCAGAAGCCGCACAGGAGGCCGGTCCCGATGGCCGAGAAGGAGACCTGGTTGGGGGTTATCGGGAACCTCTTCAGGAGCTGAACGAGAAGGAAGGCGACGGGCCGGAAGATGAGGAGATCGGGGGCCCCTTCGATCGCCAGGGGCTTGAGGAGGGCCCGGTATTCCGATATGAGCTTGCGCAATTCTCTCCGACCCGGTCTTGCGGATTCCCGAACAGGGAATATAATGTCGCCTCAGATGGAAGTCAAGGATGCCGAGGCCCCCGGACGGCCCATGAAAGAAAACCGGCGGCGCCTGCGTCTAAAGAACGCCCATGAATTTCCGGTGGAGGTCTGAATGAAAAAGAACCTATTGGCCATGACCCTCGTCTTCGTCATGATCCTCGGACTGCGGGCCCAGGCCCCGCAGCAGCCCCAGATGAAGCTCGAGGACGTCCAGAAAGCCCTCAGCCTGGTCGAAAAACCCCAAGCCGCGCCCGACAAATACAAGGCCGGCCTGGAGGCCATCACCGCCAAGGACTCTCTGGCGATGCTGACCTATATCGCCCACGACCTGCTCGAAGGCCGCGATACGGCCACCCGGGGCTATGCCCTGGCCGCCGAATACGCGGCGTCCCTGCTCAAGATGTGGGGCGTCAAGCCCGCCGGCGACATGCCGGCCCCGGCCGGCTTCCGGATGGGCGGCACGCGCGGCGCCGCGCCGGCGGCGCCCCTTGAGCGGACCTATTTCCAGAACTTCGCCCTCAAGGAGACCACCGACTCGCAGACCGCGGCGACCATCGAGGTCAACAAGAGCGGCACCGTCAAGACCCGCACCTTTCAAGGCGGCCTCGACTTCCAGGCCATGGGCGGGGCCGAGGGCACCCTCTCGGCGCCCGTCGTCTTCGTCGGCTACGGCATCCAGGAGCCCTCGCTCGGCTGGGACGAGCTCAAGGGCCTGAACCTCAAGGGCAAGATCGTCCTGGTCCTGACCGAAGCCCCCGGCAAGGACGACCCGAAGTCCCCGTTCCAGGCCACCAAGGAGCTCAAGGACAAGTACTTCCCGGCCGCGCCCGCGTTCGACATGGCGGCCATGATGCGGGCCAGAGGCGGCCCGGAGCGCTTCAACAAGATCGCCGAGCTGGCCAAGCTCGGCCCGGCGGCCATCGTCCAGGTCCAGAACACGGGCTCGGACTTCGACATCTTCAAGGCCCTGTCGACGGTCCGCAGGCCCGACGACAGCCGGCCCATCATCAACAGGCCGTCGCGGAGGCTGTCCATCGCCGGCGACAGCCGGCCGCTCATGGGCGGCCGCGGCGGCGCGTCGGCCATGACCATCACCCGGGAAATGGCCAACTTCCTGCTCGAGGCGACCGGCCAGACGATCGACGACCTGAAGAAGAAGATCGAGACGACCAGGAAGCCGGCGTCCATGGACCTCGCGGGAGCCCGGATGACGGTGGCCACGACGTCCAAGACGGCCCTCGTCCAGTGCTATAACGTCATCGGCGTCATCGAAGGCTCCGATCCCGAGCTCAAGAACGAGTACTTCGTCGTCGGCGGCCACTACGATCATGTCGGGTCGTGGGAGGATTATATTTTCAACGGCGCCGACGATAACGGCTCCGGCTCGGTCGGTGTCCTGAACATCGCCAAGGCCATCGCCGCGAGCCCCGTCAAGCCCAAGCGGTCGATCGTCTTCGCCCTCTGGACCGGCGAGGAGAAGGGCCTGCTCGGCTCCCGCTACTACGTCCAGAACCCCCCGTTCCCCATCGAGAAGACCGTCGGCTACCTGAACTACGACATGATCAGCCGGCCCTATGACGCCGAAATGCTGGCTCGGTCCCTGCGCCAGTACAGTGTTCCCGGCGCCGAGGAGCTGGTCAAGAAGGTCCGCGCCCCATGGTTCGTCTCGGTCAGCGTCACCGAGGGCACGCCGCTCGTCGAGCTGGCCCGGGAGATGAACGAGTATGTCGGGCTCGACCTGGTCTTCCGCTTCAGCGCCCTGGGCGCCGGAGGCGGCGGCTCAGACCATTCCTCATTCGCCGCGGTCAAGGTCCCGTACATCTACCACATGGCCGCCATGACGGCCGACTACCACCAGCCGAGCGACAGCGTCGAGAAAGTCAGCGGAGAGCTGATCGCCAAGATCAGCAGGCACGGCTTCCTGACGGTGTTCGCTTTCGCCGACAGATAAAATCACGAAGGGGGACACGTACCTCAGGTACGTGTCCCCAAAGAGCTAAGCCGGATAAGCGTGCCCCTCTATCTTCCACAAACCGGCGGAATAAACCCTTCGGCGGAATGTATCCACCGTATGGACGCGTCCGCTCACGATCATTTATCAAGCCGGAGGGAAACGTTTCCCGGGCGGGGCGAGGTTCAGTATAATAAGGATATCGCCGCCGGGAGGGGAACATGAACATCGGCCTCAAAAGATCACCCGGAAAAACATCGGTGTCGACGTGGACCGTTCCGGCCGCCCTCCTCGGAGCGATCGCTTTGCTCGTCGCCCAGTCCGGAGCCCCGGCGGAGGCCGGCTCTTCTTTTCCGGGCCCGGTCGCCGCGGCCTTCGACTCCGCCTCCCCGTCGCCCGGTGACGGTCCCGTCGCTCCGGCCGACGCCGCGATCGGCCAGGAAAGCGGCCGGAAGAGGATCGAGCGGCTCGAGAAGGAACAGAAATACGAAGCGGCGGCCAGCGAGGCCGCCAAGCTGAGGGCGGATGCCCGGCGCCGGGGCGACCAGGCCCTGTGGACCTGGGCCCTCGTCAAGGAGGTCCAGCTCCGCACCGCCCTCCACGGCTACGAGACCGCGGTCCGCTTCCTGAAGGAAGAGGCCTGGCCGGACTCCCCTCTCCACCGGGACATGCTGGAGCTTCTCTACGCCCAGTCCCTCTATACCTATTATCAAGCCTATTCCTGGGAGATCAACCGGCGGGAACGCGTCGAGACCGCCGAAGAGATCGACCTCAAGTCCTGGACCAGGGACCAGATCCAGGCCGAAGCCTGGAGGTCCCTGCTGCGGGTGTGGAAGGACCGGGAACGGCTGGCCGGCCACACGGTCCGCGAGTTCCCCGATCTCTGGACTCCCGGCAGCTATCCGCCCGGGATCCGTGATACGCTCCGGGACGCCGTCGTCTACCTCATGGCCCGCCTCCTGCAGGACTCGGGCCTGTGGACGCCGGTCCAGGCCAACGAGGTCCATGGGCTCGACCTCAAGACCCTTCTGGCCGACGCTCTCTCGTCCGCCCCGAAAGCCGCCGAAGCCGCCCTCCGGACCCTCGAATCCGGCGACGCTCACCCTCTCGGGAAGATCTCAGCCCTTCTTTCGGAACACGAGAGCTGGTGCCGGACGGCCTCGCCCGCCCGACGCGAGGCCGCCCTCGAAGCCCGCTTCGAGCTACTCTCGGCCCTTCACGGCGCGTTCACCCAGGAGGACGACCGGGCTTTCATCCGCCGCCGGCTCGCCGACGAGCTCACGGCTTTTGGGCGAAGCCGGTTGCCCTGGTGGGCCATGGGCCAGGCCCTGCTGGCCGAATTCACCAGGGCCGAGGACGCCCCCGACGCCCTGGTCCGGGCCCGGGCCCTGGCCCAGGAAGGGGCCCGGCGCCATCCCCAATCTCCGGGAGGGAAGCGCTGCCTCCACATCGTCGCGTCGATCGAGGCCCCGGACTACTCCGTCGAAGCCATGCGGTCCGACTCTCCCGGCCGGCGCTCCATCCGCGTCACCCACCGCAACGTGGAGCGCATCTTTTTCCGCGCCTATCGCCTGGACATCCGGGAGATCATCCGGACTTCCAAGGACTATTCCCTCCTCCCCCGCTGGCAGGAGGCCAAGAAGCTCGTCGACAAGCTCCGGCCCGCCGCCGCCTGGCGCGAAGAGCTGCCGGCGACGGTCGATCACCGGGACCATCGGACCTATTCCCGCCTGCCCGAAGGCCTTCCGTCCGGCCTGTATCTCGTCGCCGCTTCGCCGCGGGAGGACTTCGCCGCGCGCCGCAACCGCGTCCAGGCGCTCTATGTCGCGGCCGGCGACCTCGTCCTTCTCAAATCCGGACACGCGGAAACCCCGGGCCAGGCGACCGCTCTCGTGCTGTCCGGCTCCAACGGCCGCCCCGTCGAGGGCGCCGAGGTCGAGCTCTATTCCCGGGACTGGCAGCAAGGGCACAGCCGCGTCGACCTCCGGACAACGGACCGTGACGGGCTCGTCCGCTTCGCTCCGCGTTCGGAGGACCGTTCCTATTTTCTTCTGGCCAGCCACGGGGACGACATCGCCATCGACCCCGACGAATTTTCCCATTACGGCAGGACCACTCCGGACGAGACCTCCGCGGCCCTCGTTTTCACCGACCGGAGCATTTACCGGCCGGGCCAAAAGATCTTCTGGAAGGTCGTGGCCTACCGCGGCCGACGCGACCTCGGGCAACTGAGACCGGCCGCCGGCGCCTCCGCTTCGGTCTGGCTCGAAGACTCCAACGGCCGGAGGGTGGCCGAAGCCGTCCGCTCCACGAACGCGTTCGGCACCGCCAGCGGCGAATTCGCCATCCCTGTTTCGGGACGGCCCCTCGGGGCCTGGCGCCTGCGGACCTCTCCCCAGGGCCATGCCCAGGTGCGCGTCGAGGAGTACAAGCGGCCGACGTTCGAGGTCAAGGTCAAGGACCCCGAAACGTCTATGCGGCTGAATCGCCCGGCGACACTCAAAGGCGAGGCCCGCTATTATTTCGGACTGCCGGTCTCCTCCGGAACGGTCGCCTGGCAGGTCCGGCGCGAACCGGTGTATCCGCGCTGGTGGTGGTGGGGAAGGGAGCCCGAGGGCGGCCAGGTCCAGATCGTCGCCGCCGGGCGCTCGCCGCTCGGCGAGGACGGGATGTTCGAAGCCGCCTTCACCCCGAAAGCCGACGAGCGCCGGGCCCGGCCGGGGTCGGGCCTGACCTACCGGTACGTCCTCTCGGTCGACGTCACCGACGAGGGCGGGGAGACCCGCTCGGCTTCCCGGTCGTTCCGGCTCGGGTTCGTCTCCGTCGAGGCCCGCGTCGAAGCCGAGCGCGGCTTTTTCCGTTCCGGGTCCGCGAGCGCGTTCAAGGTCACGCTCGCCGACCTTGACGGGGCCCCGAAAAGGGGCCGGGGGACGTGGCGCGTCGCGCGGCTCCTCGGGCCGGAAGCCACGCTTTTGCCCGCCGACCAACCTCTTCCGGAACCTCTTGCGGACGCGCCGGGAGGAAAGAAGCCCTTCGAGACTCCGGGCGACCGCCTCCGCCCCCGTTGGGGACCCGGGCCCGGGGCCGAAGACATCCTGCGCCTCTGGAAGGACGGGGCCCCGGCCGCGAAGGGAGCCGTCGAACACGATAGCAGGGGCCAGGCGGCGTTGACCGTGCCTCCGCTCGAGCCGGGCGCCTACCGCTTGATCTACGAGACCAAGGACGACTTCGGGGCCCTCTGCCGGGAGAGCCGGGAGTTTCTGGTCACGGCCGCGACGGGAGCTCCCGCCGCTTTGGCCCTGCCGCTCGTCCTCTCGGCCGAACAGGCGAGCGTGACGGTCGGAAAGACCGCCCGGTTCCTCGTCCACGGCGGTTGGGCCGGCCAGCCCCTGCTCCTCGAAACGTTCAAAGGCGGCGAGCTCCAGGGCCGGCGTTGGCTGGAGGCCGGAAAGGACGGGGGAACCCTCGAGGTCCCGGTCACCGAGCATCATCGGGGCGGTTTCTCCGTCCAGGTCACGGCCCTCAGGGACCATCAGGCCATGACGGCCCAGGCCGACGTCTTCGTCCCTTGGGACAACAAGGAGCTGGACATCTCCTTCACGAGCTTCCGGGACAAGCTCGCGCCGGGAGGCCGGGAAACCTGGCGGGTCACGATCAAGACGCC
>Ga0194125_10007197_pt1 | contig 16120 bp, 7 predicted proteins | sample TA2KigC250mmetaG_FD_148626 | JGI IMG/M metagenome (GOLD analysis project Ga0194125, IMG submission 148626) | Freshwater microbial communities from Lake Tanganyika, Tanzania - TA2015034 Kigoma Deep Cast 250m | ecosystem: Environmental > Aquatic > Freshwater > Lake | place: Tanzania: Lake... | reverse complement strand
CGACCCAAAGAACTGTACCTTTGTTGCAGGCCACTTCGGACAAAACGACAACTAGTCGACCTGAACCGAGATGGATGGCCAAGACTAGTGAACCGAGGAATTCGCCGGAATGTTTTATCATCATGAGTGGCAGTAGCAGTATGACACCAGCAAGCCAAGCGCCAGCGATGATACAGGTTACACGGACAATGGCCCCGGTCCGAGATAGTGACGGAGGCGCAATTGCTTGCTCTGCCATGGAGAATGCCACGACAGACATAACCGTGGCCTCAAACCGGAAAACGCCAGACATCCAGTCCCGGAAACTGCCATGCGATAAGTATGTCGCAAGAAACGAACCATAGACGACCCCCATGGTTACCGTCATGCCAAGAAAGAATGCAGATTCACTGTCTGCGGGCACAACATTCTTGCGATACCAAGGTGACAATTGCACAAAGAAGTAGTTGACCAGACTGAATGGTAGAGTCAAGGCAACTGCCAGTATGAGAAGTTTGAACACATTGCAGTCAAGGAACAACTGCGGCTTGAAATGATAGATGATCAGGGAACCTGGGGCGACAGAGGAAAGAAAGAAGACTGAAGCAATGAAGATATCTTCAGACTTGAGGTCTTTGATCTGTTCCAGCAGTGTCATAGGTTATGGTCGGGGCGTTCGATCATTTTGGGCGGCGTATCAGGATGGTCTTCTTGGGGCGTGACACCAACGGCGCGGATTGTCGGGGCGCGCGATTGATAGTAACAGTAACATTGGCTGGAGACTGTTGAGTCAAAGCCCATACGAGACTTGCGGCCCATCCCAATATCGACCAACCAAGAAGAAGATTGAGGGCGCATATTGCGCCTGCATTGGCATGGCCACGGTTGAAGGCGATGATGGACGGCAGGATGTAGACGAAAAAGCCGAGGATGCACAACACTACTCCGACAACGACGAGGCCAGTTGCAGCGTTTCGTTCCTGTCGCTGCTGTTCATTCTTTGCCTCAACTAGCGCCCGTTCGGATTCCGCCCTGGCACGCTGGTCCTCCAATCGCCGCTGCTCCTCTACCCGAAGGAGAGCTGCCGCTTCTGCGGCTCTTCGTTCAGCTTCGAGCCGTTGAGCTTCGGCACGTTCCCGCTGGAGTTCAGATTGCTTGCGTGAGTTGTAGTCATACCGCTCCACTTGAGCACGCTCTGCCGCGATTCTCGTTGCATGGACTTCGGCAAAAAGTCGATCACACGTGTCTGGCAAGAGTTGGGCGGCGGAGTACCTCCTGCCGTCCAGAGTGACGGTGTCATCGGTCAAGGACGTGATCGTGCCTGTAACATCACCACCTATGCGGCGACCCAAGGTGAAACGATCACCGACTCTTGGGGCTTTGAAAGCCGCCTTCTCGGCTTGCTTGAGTTCCTCAAAGCGCAGGGACCAATTTGGCTCCGGCTCAATAGCGCGTCCTTGGTGTAGAGTACACAGAACCAGAACTGCTGTGCCGAGCATGGTCTTGACCATTCAACACCCCCTAACGAGATGACAGACTTGGCCCCTGATCGAGATCCGCTGTCAGACCAGAGTTAGATCAGCCAGAGGGTATAGTGCACGGGCCTATGGAATCAACCGCATTTGCTGAGGCATCCCTACCTCAGCGATGGGTGCGGTGAGTACGCAGGGGATGTAACCCAAAGATGTAACCCGGTGACGGAAAATGAGCGGATTCAGGATGACTGAGGATCATTCGGGATGAAATGGGCTGAAATGCCCTGTCAGCATTAGGAAACCGCTGCTCTGTCCAACTGAGCTACCGGGGCACGGTGGCCGACGCCGCATGGGCGTCGGATCGCGGCGAAAACTACGGGAAAGAAAACCCGCCGTCAAGCCGGCCCGCGGCGACAGGGGCTGCAACGCAATGCAACCAGCACTTCGTACCTGCTTGCGGTGATTGAAGGCGTCTGGTAGCTTCGCTCCCGGTGTTGCGGGGTGTTCCGATCAATAAGAAGGAGGCAGCCATGGGTTCGTTCCGTCGCACGTGCGCAGCTCTTACTTGCTCTCTCGTGGTGATTGGCCTGGCCGCCGGGTGCGCTCATTTCCCGGGCGGAGTGTCCGATTCCACCACCCCGATCAACGGCAGGAAGTACACCCGTCTCGGGCGCGTATCGAGCACGGACAGCCTCATACTTCTGCTGGGCGTACTGCCGATATCCGGCTCAAACTCAACCCGCCAGGCGATTGACGACGCAACACGCAAACGCGGCGCGGATGCGCTCATAGACGTCACCGTTGAGGCCTACTGGCAATGGTGGATCCTCTTCACGCGGCTGGCAACCCGCGTGGAAGGCGAAGCAATCCGCTTCCAGGAGTAGACACACAACCCGTTTCATGCGCAAAGGCGGGCCATGCAGCCCGCCTTCGCTGTCTCACGGCGTAAACAGATGTCGCTGCCCGAATGCCTGGCAACCGGATTCGAAGACGCGGTCACAGACCCGGCATCTTCGGTTGCGGTTGACCTCAAACCGGCCACGGGCAAACTGCTTGTCTTCTTCGGCGGCTTCGCCGGCGGCCTGCTCATGCCGCCGTTCGAATTCCTTCGGATGACCGGCAGCGCCGGCTGCAGCCGCGTGTTCCTGCGCGACCTCGACCAGGTCTGGTACCATTCAGGTCTCAGAGGCGTCACCGCGGACGTTCCCGAGACCGTGTCGCTTCTTGATTCCGTCATCACCGAATCGCGCGCTGAGGACGTCCTCTTCGCCGGCAACTCGATGGGAGGCTACGCCGCCATCCTTTTCGGGTCCCTCGTCTCAACTCGCCCGCGGGTCGCCGCATTCGCGCCGCAAACCTTCATCGGTCCCGCCCGCCGCTTCTTCGCCCGTGATCGGCGCTGGGCCGACCGCGCACGCGCCGTGGCCGCCTGCCCGACGGCAGACAGGCGGCTGTTCGATCTCCGTAACCCCATCCGAAATCAGCCGGCCCCGCCGCATATCGAGATCCATTATCCCGTCATGAACCGCCTGGACCGGCTTCACGCGGAACGCTTGCGGGGGCTCCCCGGAGTTGCCCTGTGCCCGCACCGGTGCGAGAGCCACATGCTGGTGAAGGAATTACGCGATTCAGGGGAATTGCAAAGGATACTCGGCGTCGCCTGATCTCCAACCTCTTCCGCCTTCCGTCTACCCCCATCCGCGTCAATCAGCGTTCATCGGCGGTTCCATTCTTTCTTCCCCGCGCAAGCCGGCATCGGGACCGCTCGGGACAAGCGTCCCTTCATGCCGGCTCACCTTCCGCCGGTGGCCCGGCCGCTCCGCGGACGGGCAAATGGACATCGCCCAAGCTCTGTCCTCCGACCTCCGCCCTCAGGTTTCAGGTCTCAAGTTTCAGGTCTCCCTAGAACTCCGCGTTGCCGGGAGTCCGCGGGAAGGGAATCACGTCGCGGATGTTCCTCATGCCGGTGCAGAATTGCACCATCCGCTCGAAGCCAAGCCCGAACCCGGCATGGGGCACCGTGCCGTACCGGCGCAGGTCGAGGAACCACCCGTAGTTCGCCGGGTCCATGCCCCTCTCGCGCATGTTCTGCTCCAGTGCGTCAAGGCGCTCCTCGCGCTGGCTGCCGCCGATGATCTCCCCGATCCCGGGAGCAAGCACGTCCATCGCCGCAACAGTCCGGCCGTCCTCGCTCCTGCGCATGTAGAACGGCTTGATCGAGGCGGGGAAATCGGTAACGACTACCGCGCCTCCACATATCTCGGTCAGGACCCGCTCATGCTCAGATTGCAGATCCCCGCCCCATTCCGGCGCGTATTCAAACTTGCGGTCCGATGCCTTCAGGCGCTCAACGGCTTCAGTGTAGGTCATCCGATCGAACGGTTTCGTCGCCGCCGACTCAAGACGCTTCACCACGCCGTCGTCAACACGCTTTCGGAAGAACTCCAGCTCCGCCCCGCAGTTCGCCAGGACATGACATGCAAGCGCGCGTATGAACGACTCCGCAAGCTGCGCGTCGGCATCAAGATCGGCGAATGCCATCTCCGGCTCGACCATCCAGAATTCGGCCAAATGCCGCCATGTGTTCGAATTCTCCGCCCGGAACGTCGGGCCGAAGGTGTAAACCCGCCCCACCCCGCAGGCGCACGCCTCGGCTTCGAGCTGGCCGCTGACCGTCAGGTACGCCGAGGCGCCGAAGAAATCGCGCGCCGTGTCCACCGCGCCGTCCGGCCTGCGGGGCGGGGCGCCAGGGTCAATCGTCGTCACCCTGAACATCGCGCCGGCGCCCTCGCAGTCGCTGGTCGTGATGATGGGTGAATGCAGGCAGATGAACCCGCGCTCCCTGAAGAACGAGTGCACGGCATACGCGAGTTCGCCGCGAATCCTCAACACGGCTCCGAACGTGTTTGTCCTCGGCCGCAGATGCGCGATCTCGCGAAGGCGCTCGTATGAGATTTCCTTCTTCTGCAGCGGATACGTCTCCGGGTCCGCGCGGCCGATCACCTCCATCGCCGTGGCCCTCAGTTCCACCTTCTGCCCTGCGCCGGGAGAGGCCACGAGAACCCCGTCAACCGCAACGCTCGACCCCATCGAAAGGCACAGAACGTCACGTTCGTAGTTCGGCAGGTCGCGCCCGGCAACCACCTGCAGGCTCGCAAGACACGAGCCGTCGTTGATCTCGACAAACGAGAAACCGGCCTTGGAATCGCGCCTGGTCCGAACCCAGCCCCCAACCCGCACAGCACCGGCTTCAACACCGGGCTCGCGCGCAAGCACATCCTTTATTCTTTCCATACGCTCAAAAGCTCCATGGACAACCCCTCATTCCGCAAGCTGCTCCAGCGCCGACTCACGGCAAGTATGCGCCCTCTTCACGCAACCGCATGCGCAGACGCTGCACGTCGAACCCGCGCACGTCGCCGCCGCACCGGGCGGCCAGGGCGGCGGCAATCCCGGCGGCTTCGCCGGTTGCCAGGCACACCGGCATCACGCGCACGCTGCCCTGCACCGGCCTGTCGCTCGAAATGCAGCGGCCGGCCACAAGCACGTTCACGAGTCCTTTCGGGGTGAGGCACCGGTACGGAACTCCGTGCGACTCGCCCGGATTGAGCCTGAATCCGACCTTCCCGGGATCCACACCGGCAACTGAAGCGTGCTTTTCCGGATGCACGTCTATGAAGTACGCATTCCGGCATATCTCGTCGTCAAAGGACTTCCTTCCCGCGAAGTCATCCATCACCAGCACGTAGTCGCCGGTTATGCGCCGCGTCTCGCGCACCCCGACCATCGCGCCGGTGGATACGAGGTACGCGTCCTTGAACGCCGCCGGCACCGCCTCCGCCAGCGCGTTGCGGAATTGGAGCGCAATCTCGCGCCCCTTGAATGCCGCCATGGTCACCGACTCCGGCTCTGTGTTGTCCACACCCCACACATGCCCGGCATTGAACCCGACCGTGCCCGGCCCTATCGCGCTGTAGCAGAGGTGACGGTCAACGATCAGCGGGTACTTTCCGGACTCGAGTATCCGGTTCAGCGGATCCTGTCTGAGCCCGACCTTTGCGAGTTCATTCAGATCCACATTGGCGAGAATGAAGCAATGCGTGGCAGGCTGCAGGTCGCCGTCCGCACTGCCCTTCTCAAACCCCGCCCCGGCCCACGCGGCCACGTCGCCGTCGCCGGTGGCGTCAACGATTGCCGTTCCCTCGAAGGCCGTCAGCCCTGCCTTGCTCGCCGCAATGAGGCGCGCAACACGCCCCGCCCCGTCGGTTTCGACACCCGCCACGTTCACGCCGAAGAGAACCCTGGCGCCGTACTGATGCACCAGCGCGTCGTACGTACGCTTCAGGGCTTCGGGGTTGATGGGAACCCAGTCGTTCCTGTCCCGGGGATGATTCGGCAGCGCGGCCTTGCACGCTTTGAGCACACGCTCCGCTATGCCGCCGTAAATGATCCTTTTTCCGTCGGTGAACGGGCACAATGCCGGGACAAGGCCGGACGTGCCCATCCCGCCCAGCGCCCACGTTCCTTCGACCAGCAGCGTCCTCGCGCCTTCCCGCGCCGCGGCAACCGCCGCGGCACAGCCCGCCGGCCCGCCGCCGGCGACGATCACGTCCCAGCCCGGTGAGACCGACACTTTCCTCGCGTGCAGCCTGCAGGAGGTCTCCTGCGAGACATTCTTCAGCGGCTCAACCGCGGCTCTGTTGCCTGCAGTCGGCTCGTAGTAGGGATTCACCACCGGCATCCGCGCTTCAACTGACTCCAGCCAGGCCGACAGCATCGAGTCCAGTCTGCGGACCTCGTCCGGCATCGCCGCGGCGAGGTCCGTCTCCTCGCCGATGTCGTTCTCAAGGTCATACAACTCCAGCCGCTCATCTTCGTAGAAGCGGATCAGCTTGTAGCGGCCGGCCCTCACGGCGGCGGCAGGGGTCCCGCCCTGGTTGCCGTAGTGCGGGTAGTGCCAGAATATCGCCTCTCGCTCGGGCGCTTTCTTCCCCTCGAGCAACGGAAGAATGCTCACGCCCTCGCACCCCAGGCCCGCGGGAACGGGAACGCCCGCCATCTCAAGCAGCGTGGGCAGGAAATCGGGACTCGTCACGGGCACGGAACAGGCGCTCCCGGCCGCGATACGTCGCGGCCACCGTACGAGCAGCGGCTCGCGTGTGCCGCCGTCATACATCCACCCCTTCCCCTCCGCCAGCGGGGCGTTGCAGGTCGGCGAACCTTCGGCGCTGGAAAGCCCGCCGTTGTCGGATGTGAAGAAGATGACTGTGTTGTCGGCAATACCTTCGGCTTCGAGCAGGTCAAGCAGCCGGCCGACATTCTCGTCAACACTCTCTATCAGCGCTGCGTACACGGGGTCCGACTGCACGGTCCGTCGCTGAACCCGCAAGTGCTTCTTGTGCTCGCAGGGAAAATGTTCCCCTTCCTCGATAGACTTCACCTTGTCGAGGCCGAGCCGCTTCGCCTTTTCCTCGTACTTTCTTATCTTCTCCGGCTTGGCGTCTATCGGCGTGTGTACGGCATACATCCAGAAGTTCAGGAAGAACGGCTTGTCGCCGCGGTTCCTTACCAGGTCCATCGCCCGGTCTGTCAGGTGATCGGTGAGAAACGTGCCGTCCGGCACACAGGCATCCTTCAAGGCCGAAATCGTCCACGGACTGAAGTAGCCGCGCCCGGGGCTCCCCGCCTCGCACCCGCCGATGTTTACGTCAAACCCGTGCCTGCACGGATCCGTGCCCTCCGTGCCGAGATGCCACTTGCCCACGTGCCACGTGGAGTATCCGGCTTCCCGCAGGAGCGACGCCGATGTCGCCTCCGACTCGGGCAGGTTCTTCAGGTACGGCACATCCACCAACCGTCCGCGCGCGGGGTGAAAATGGCCGCCGCATATCCAGTCGGTGATCCCCACCGTCGCGGGATACTTGCCGGTCATGATGCTGGCGCGCGACGGTGAACAGACCGGACAGGCGGCGTATGCGTCGGTAAACAGCATCCCCTCGCTCTTCAGCCGGTCTATGTTCGGCGTCTCATAGAAGGTGCTGCCGTAACATGAAAGGTCGCGCCACCCCATGTCGTCGAGAAGTATGAAAATGATGTTTGGCTTCTTCATGCCGCTCCCGCCTCGGGGCTCACACATATTCGTGGATGGGCACTGTGCCACACGCGCCGCTCCGACTCAAGCCGTCCCATTTCCAGGTCCCGGCTCCTCCCAAGGTTCCAGTAATCCTGACTCCGTCCCTTCCCTGTCACTCCGAAACCTGACAACCCCGTGATTGCACGAAATCGCTCTTCCATCCCGCTGGCCCATTCTGCTATGAACTGCCCGTGCACAGTGCATGGCCAGGGCTTGCATGCGAATTGCTCCCGCGGTGCACTCCCCACTTCGCACCCGGTTCGTCCGGAACCCGCCTCCCGGTTCGATTCAGAAGGCCATTTCGTCCCAATCAGCCACATTTCGTGTTCACGCCAATAACACGTGTCCGTCAAGATGAGGTGATATGAATACGCATCATTCATACGGCCCACATGTCAGTTGTTGTCTGGCGGCATTTTCCTTCCTGCTGGCTGCGGTGCCCGCGACTTCTGGGGATGTACTGCCGCCACAGATCGAACAGATCGGGCTCGGGCCAGGCGGAAACTTCGCTGTCGAGGTAAGTGGACGCCCCTTCAAGCGCATGGAATTGCGCGTCTCGACCAACCTTCTTTCCGGCGCCTGGCGCATGGCGCAGGAGAAATACTCGTGCACCACTCAGATAACCTTCGACGTCTCGTCGCCGGACGTGACCGCTTTCTTCTCTGCCGGTATGTGGCCGGGTTCAAATCAGCCGGTCTGGCAGGCAGGCGCCATGCTGGAATGTTCGTTGGCCGGTCCAGACGAGGCAATCTTCACATGGATTCACCCGACCACCAGTGCGTGGCCGCTGGTCCGCTACGCACTGATGGACGACGGCGTATTGCTTGCAGAATTGAGTCCCACTTCCCGAACTGTGCGCGTTTCCGGCCTGGAGACCGGCCGGGTGCACAGGTTCCAACTGTACGCATTCAATGCGTACGACGACTGGTCCGAGGCGCCGCTATCTGCCTTGCTGAACACCACTCCCCAGGATCCTGCCGATCAGGCGCCTCAGCCCGTCGCGGGCGAGGCGCCGCTGCTTTCCGGTCAATCGCGATTCCTCTTCTCAGGGGATGCTCCCATCCAGACCGGTGTTGATGCGGATAAAATGGACGATCTCCGAATGGCAGTCCTCAAGGGGAGTGTCTTCGACGAGGATGGAGCGGGACTCTCCCATGTTACCGTGACAGTGGCCGGCTGTCCCGAGTTCGGACAGACTTTCACGCGCGAGCAGGGAGCTTACGACATCGCCGTCAATGGCGGCGGCTCACTGAACCTGACCTTTCAACGTTTTGGCTACCTGCCGGCGCAGCGCACGCTCCAGATTCCCTGGCTCGACTACGTCACGGTTCCGGACGTCGTCCTGCGCAGGGCCGACACCAACGCGACGGTGGTCGCCCTCGGCGGGGGCGGCGGCATGCAGGCCGCTTTCGGCGCCGAAGTGGCCGATGGCGACGGCTCCCGCCGCGCAGGGGTGATCCTTCCCGGTTCCGTGTCCGCCTCGATCATCACCTACGACGGCCAGACGCAGGCGGTGGACAACCTCACAATCCGTTTCACGGAGTACACCGTCGGGAGTAACGGCCCCGCAGCCATGCCCGGCGACCTCCCTGGGACCGTGGCCTATACCTACGCCGTTGAACTCGGCGCCGATGAAGCCCAACGCAAGGAGGCCGGCCGTGATGTGCTTTTCAGCGAGCCCGTCTTCTTCTACCTCGACAACTTTCTCGGCATGCCTGCGGGCACACCCGTGCCCATGGGCTACTACGACCGTGACGCGGGCGCCTGGGTGCCCTCCGAGGACGGACTCTCGATTGACCTGGTCGGGAAGGATATCGAAGGGGCAGCCGAGATAGCGATCGACCCGTCAGGAACACCCCAGGACCCGGCGACGTTGGAATCCGCCTACGGAATCACATTGGCGGAACGTATCAAACTGGCCGAAACCTACCCCGACTGCACCAACCGGCTCTGGCGAGTGCCCATCCGCCACTTCAGCACCTACGACTGCAACTACGGCACCGTTCCGGCCGAAGACGCCAGGGAGCCTCCCGAGCCTGACATCGAACGGGAGACCGGCGACGATGAAAGTTGCATGATGGCGGCCGGCGGCGCTGTGGAAATGAACAGCCAGTCCTTCCGCGAAAGAATCCCCATCCTGGGCACGCCCTACACGTTGAATTATTCCAGCGCGCGCCAGGCGGGTCGCGACCGTACACGCATCGTAATCAATGACACCAATCCCCCGCCGGCCAGTCTCCTCTTCAAGGAGATCACCGTGGACATTGCCGGCCGCAGATTCCTCCAGCGGCTCTCGCGCGACGAGAACGTGAACTGGGAGTTCGTGTGGGACGGGCTGGATGCCTATGGCCGCGAAGTGAGCGGAACCGTCGGCGCGGACATTTGTGTCGATTACTTCTACGACGCCTACTACGCGTTGCCTGTCTCGAGCGGGCGCAGCTTTGGGTCGGCGAGCGGCAGCCGGGTGCCAGGCAACATACGGGCGCGCGACCCGCTATCCCTCGCTCGCAGATGGAGAGTGTCTCTGGGCAAGGGATACCCCCACGGCTATGACTTGGGGGGGTGGACCCTCAGCGCCCACCATTTCTACAATTCTTCGGGTCGCGAGATGATCGGCGGCGACGGAAGCGTGCTGCGAAGCCGCGCCGACGAACTGACCATCAACACCTTCGCCGGCACAGGGGAGACGGAGTTCTACTTCTATGGCGATGGCGACCAGGCAAACCGTGCGGCAGTCAACACTCCTGTCGCCGTGGCATGCGTATCGGACGGGTCCGTTTACTTCAGCCAGTACTACGCCGTGCGCAGGGTCGCGCCCGATGGGACAATCAGTACGATCGCCGGCGGTCCGATGTGGGGCAGCGTGGTCGAAGGCGGACCGGCCACGAATTCGCGTTTTATGAGTTCACCCACGGACCTTGCCGTTGGTCCGGACGGGGCAATTTACGTTGTCGATCAGAGCGTGAGCACAGTCTGGCGCATCAGGAATGGGGTGCTTACCCGGTTTGCCGGGGGCGGAACTCAAACTATTCCCCCTTTGTCGTTGGGTAGCGTTCCGGCTACCGAAGCCGAACTGCGGGGCCCCAGCGGAGTCGCTGTAACGAAAGACGGAACGGTCTACATCTCGGACTACTTGCTCAATATCATTGTCAGGGTGGCCCCGGATGGATACCTCTACCTGGTGGCGGGGCAGCTTGACATCCCTCTGTTCTGGGGCGACGGCGGTCCCGCGGTGGATGCTTTTCTCGGCACGCCGTTGGGGATCGACATTGCCGATGACGGCGCCGTGTACTTCGCGGATTCCTTCAATCACCGAATTCGGCGCATCGGCGTGGACGGCATCATCACCACCGTCGCGGGCGGCGATGCCTCAGGCTTTGGCGGGGACGGTGGCTCAGCCACCAACGCCCTGCTCAGCTATCCTGGCGATGTTGCCGTGTCCCCGGACGGCGCGCTCTATATCTCGGACAATGGGAACAACCGCATTCGCAAGGTCAGCGGCGGCATCATCACCACTGTCGCGGGTGGCAATGCAGCCGGATTTGAAGGCGATGGCGGCCTGGCTTTCGAAGGCATTTTGAATTGGCCGTGCAGCGTGGCCGTTGCGCCTGACGGATCGGCAATCTATGTCGCGGACGCAATGAACAACCGTATCCGGAAGATCGCCCCGGCGTTCAGCGGGTTCACGCTCACCGAGACCATCGTGCCGTCGCAGGATGGTGCGCTCCTCCACCAGTTCAACAACGCGGGGCGGCACGTCCGCACGTTCAACGCGCTCACCGGAGCCACCCTTCTGGATCTTGGCTATTCCGCAGACGGCCTTCTTGCCTCCCTGACCGACATAGACGGCAACACCACCACCATAACCCGCGACAGTGCAGGTGTGCCCACCGCCATCGTTGGCCCCTACGGCGAAACCACGGTGCTGAACGTGACCAGCGGGCTGCTGGCCTCGGTCGAAAGCCCGTGGGGCGATGTGCACGCCTTCCAGTACACGAGCAATGGACTGCTGACCCGGATCACCACACCCCGCGGCTTCCCCGAAGACATCGAATATGACGAAAATGGCCGCGTTGTGAGAATCGCCGACGCCGAGGGAGGCGGGCGCCGGTTCGGCCGTACGGGTCACGGCATGGCCGGGTACGAAATCTATGGCACTTCAGTCTACGGGCGGGTGACTCACATCGCCACGGAGTTCCTCGATGACGGCCGGCGGCGCACGACCTACGAGACGCCCTGTTGCGGTGCGGTCCGGGACGTCGTGACCAGCTACCCCGACGGCCGCACGCAACGGGTATCGCTGGACGGAACCCTTACTGAGACCACACTTGGCCCCGACCCGCGCTTCGGGATGCAGAACCCGTACGCGGTCAATTCGCGGCGCGTGTATCCGTCCGGCTTGACGGTGACCAGGACGGAAAGCCGCAGTGCCGTTGTTATAAGCAACGACTGGCGGAACCTGGCGGGGATGACCAATACGGTTGCCCTTTCCGGACGCACGTACAGTACGGTGGCCGATATGGCACAACGCACATTCGTCAGCACCGCGCCCTCCGGGCGAAGCGTCACAACGACCCTGACACCAGGCGGCCGGCCCGCCCGCATCGAGCGTCCAGGTCTGGCGGCGGTCAACTTCACCGAGGATGACCGTGGCCGTATGGCCGTCGTGCGTATCGGGGACGGGCCGGATACCCGTGCAATGAGATTCGCCTACGACGCCTCGGGACGCCTGATCAGTCTCACCAATGCCCTGGGGCGCGTACTGCGGTTTGAAAACGACCCCGCAGCCCGCCGTGGGGCCGTTACATATCCGAACGGCGACAGGGCCGAGTACGTCTGGGACGAACACGGCAACATCGTGTCGGTGAAACCGCCGGGGCGACCGGCCCACACTTTCGCCTACAACCGCGTGGACAATGCCACCCGCTATTCGCCCCCTCCGGCGCCAGGCGCAACTGCGCCGTTCGATACCGACTACAACGCGGAACGCCAACTTCTGCGGAGTGTCCGTCCCGACGGGCGCGCCGTTTCCAACAGTTTCGATGAGGTCGGACGCGTCGTTCTTCACAACACGCCGGACGACACGTTCGAAATAACCTACAACCCGTCATCCGGCACGCTATCATCCATCACGGCGACCAGCGGCGTCGCGATGGCATGGGACTACGACGGCAGTCTGCCCTACCGCACCCGCTGGTCAGGCACGGTAAGCGGCTCAGTGGAAGTCGTGTACGACGAGCACATCGAGGTGGAATCCGTAGTCGTCAACACCGGGGCCCCGGTGGACTATGGGAGGGACTCGGACGGGTTGCTGCTGCAGGCCGGGCTGTGCGGCTTCACACGGGACCTGGTGACCGGCGGCGTCACCTCTGCCGTCCTCGGCGCCTGCTCCGAGGAGTTCGGGTACAGCGCCTTCGCTGAACTCGCGAGCCACGTGGCAAGGGTCGGCAGCGAAGAAATCTTGAGGGACGAGTACTGGTACGACGCGAGTGGATCGGTCACGCAACGGTTGGACATAGTGCTGGGAGAAACCAATCTCTGGACCTACAGCTACGACCTGCGAGACAGGCTGAGCATGGTCATCTGCCGCCATGGAAGCGGGGCTGCAACGAACACCTACGTGTATGACAGCAATGGAAACCGGACGTCGGGCGTCGTCCACGCCGAGGCCTGGGTTGCCTCCTACGATGACCAGGACCGCTTGATCCAGTCCACCTGCGGCACGGACACGCGCGAGTACCGCTATAACGCCACAGGCCAGCTTACCGGGCTGGTTTCGTCGGTCTCCGGAACCTACGGCCTCGCTTTCGACGGCAGGGGAAGGCTTCGCAGCGCGTCCCTGCCCAACGGCGACGAAGTGCTCTACGTCCTCGATCCGGGCGGGTGCAGAGTGATGCGCACCGTTAACGGCGCGGAAACTGACCGGTTCCTCTACCTGTCGCGCCTGCGGCCGACGCTTCACACCGCCGGCGGCACCAGCACCGTGTTCGTGCACGGCCTTTCCGTCAACACGCCCGAGTACTTCCTGCGCGACGGCGTCCCGTACCGCATCGTGCGTGACCGGATCGGGAGCCCAAGACTGGTGGTCAACGCGAACACAGGCGCCATAGTCCAACGCATGGACTACGACGAATTCGGCCGGGTCCTTCGGGATACCAATCCCGGCTTCCAGCCATTCGGTTTTGCCGGAGGGCTCCATGACCAGGCCACCGGCTGGGTGCAGTTCGGCGATCGCCAGTATGACGCTAAAAGCGGCCGGTGGATGTCGAAGGACCCGGCCGGGCTGGCGGCCGGCCTCAATCTTTACGCCTACGTTGACAACCAGCCGATCACCCTCGTTGACCCGACTGGTTGGGAAATAGTCTGTCCGCTTGCGGCCGGCACGCTCCAGTTGGAACGCCGGCCAGATGACAAGACATGGACAGACATGAACCAGGAGTGGTGGGACAACCTCTCGCCGGAAGAGCGTGGCTTAATCGAGACACCAATGTACGTTGGGGATAAACTTATTCCATTCATTCCGGGCTGGGGCGATGCCTACACAGCTGCAAAAATAGGATATTTAATAGGCCAGAACCGCGGTGATGAGGCTGCGCTCGAAATGGCGAAGCTCGGCGCCGGCAAGTACATCGGCAAACTGTACGGGGACAAAGCAGCCGATGCTTTCGGCCTGAACGCCGACCACTTGACGGATGCGGTAAAGGCCGTTACGGACCGTACGCCCGCGAAAGATGTCGTAAGCACTTCTGGCTACCAGTTCCCCTGGGACGGAGGACCATAGCCTCTCTCAAGTCTCAGGTTCCAGGCATTCTCACTCCGTCCATCAGCGTTCATCGGTGGGGCCATTCCTCACGTACCGGGCAAATCCGGATGGGGAATCCTCATCAGAAGACCGCCCATGTATGACGCTTGGGCTGCCGAGTGGCAATTGCGTCTCCACCGATGGCCTCGCCTTCCGTCTTCGGGCCTCTGTCATCCGACCTCCGACTTCCGACCTGCGTCCTCATCCCTTCTTTTCTTGAATCCGCGGCCCCCCTTGGCTATCTCCTCACGTGCAGTTCGGAAAGCGCGACCGGACTGCCGCCGCCCGCCGTCGCGGGGCGTCATGCATCGCACATTCACCGCGCAATGGAGTCGCACATGAAATACGGTCTGAACATCAGGCAGGACGGGGAACTCGATTTCGTATCGCTCGGCGCGCTCGTCCACCGCCTCGACCCCGGCATCATCCCGTTCCGCAAGGCCACGGAATGCCGCATCCACGTCAGCGGCGGCGAATTCAACTGCGCGGCCAACCTGTCCGACTGCTTCTGCCTTCGTACCGGCATCGTGACGGCCATGGTTGATTACCCGATCGGCGACCTCATCGCCGAACGCGTGCGCGCCATGGGCGTGCGCCCGTTCTACAAGCGGTTTGCGCATAACGGCGTTAACGGCCCGAACATGGCCGCCGTCCTCAGCGACCAGGGCTTCGGCGTGCGCGCCCCGGTGGTGTTCTACAACCGCTCGAACGAGGCGGCCGCTCAGCTCAAGCCGGGCGATTTCGACTGGGCAAGGATATTCGCCGGCGGCGTGCGCTGGTTCCATAGCGGCGGAATCTTCGCCGCGCTCTCCCCGACCACTCCGGAGGTAATCATCGAAGGCATGAAGGCGGCCCGCAATGCAGGCGCAGTCATTTCGTTCGATCTCAACTTCCGCGAGAAACTCTGGAAAGTATTCGGCGGCGCCGAACACGCTGTCGAGACACTCGGCCGCATAGTCGAACATGTTGATGTCCTCGTCGGCAACGAGGAGGATCTCCAGAAGGGCCTCGGCCTCGCCGGCCCGGAAGTGGCGGCGAAGTCCAAGCTGGACCCGGCCGCGTTCATCGGAATGATCGGAACCGTCGTCGCGAAGTACCCGCGCGTCAAAATCGTTGCAACCACGCTCCGCGAAGTGCATTCAACCAACAGGCATAGCTGGGGCTCGGTTGCGTGGATAGACGGGAAGACGTACGTCTCCCCGACCGCGGAACTTGATGTGCATGACCGCGTAGGCGGCGGTGACGGGTTCGCGTCTGGCCTCTTCTACGGACTCCTCAGCGGCGAGGATCCGCAGCAGGCGGTCAATCTCGGCTGGGCGCACGGCGCGCTGCTTACCACGTTCCCGGGCGACACCACCATGTCAACCGTGGACCAGGTACGCGCCTTCGCCAAGGGCGGCTCTGCCCGTATCCAGCGCTGAAGAACACCCGTCGGAGGTTTTTCCTTGCCGCGAAGCGTCAGTGCGTCTAGCATCACTCCGTCTTCGCGAGAGGACATTTGACAACTCAACTTGATTGCGGGGTGGAGCAGCCCGGCGTGTCCGCCGTAGCCTTGCGCGAAGGCGGATAGCTCGTCAGTGACGAGCGGTGCGAGAGTCAGCACCGGCAGAAGCTCCAGGACTCATGACAACTGAATTAACTGCGGGGTGGAGCAGCCCGGTAGCTCGTCAGGCTCATAACCTGAAGGTCGTTGGTTCAAATCCAACCCCCGCTACCAATTTCCGAGACGAA
>Ga0194125_10007193_pt1 | contig 16121 bp, 13 predicted proteins | sample TA2KigC250mmetaG_FD_148626 | JGI IMG/M metagenome (GOLD analysis project Ga0194125, IMG submission 148626) | Freshwater microbial communities from Lake Tanganyika, Tanzania - TA2015034 Kigoma Deep Cast 250m | ecosystem: Environmental > Aquatic > Freshwater > Lake | place: Tanzania: Lake... | reverse complement strand
CTCTTTATTTTAATGTCGTTTGTTATTGTGGCTGGAATAACATTCCCAATAGTCTCACAACCATCAACTTGGTATGAATTCCCCAATATTCCCGGGCTAGAAGAGAAAGCAAAAATAATATTCTTTCATGTTCCTACAGCGTGGTTATCAGTAATTGCATTTTTAATGGCTATGATTTATGGGGTTAGATACCTAAGAAAAAGAAATCTTGATGATGATGCAAAATCTGCAGCTGCACTTCAGCTTGGAATGGTATTTTGTGTTCTTGCAACTGTAACTGGCTCTATTTGGGCAAAATTTACTTGGGGTGCTTTTTGGCATTGGGATCCAAGAGAAACAAGTATATTTATTCTACTGTTAATTTATGGCTCTTTATTTGCTTTGCGTTCTGCGATAGAAAATGAAGATAAACGAGCAAGACTATCTGCAGTTTATTCGATAATTGCGTTTTTAACTGTCCCTTTTTTCATATTTATCATGCCAAGAATAATGACTGGCTTGCATCCTGGCTCAGCAAATGACGATACTTCAGGCCCAGTTGTGGATTTTAAAATGAATTCAAACATGCAGATGGTGTTTTACATTTCACTTTTTACCTTCACAATTCTTTATTGGTGGATGTGGAAGATGAGATATAAAACAATAATAATTCAAGAAAAATTTTTTAAGAAATAATCTGAGGTAAAATTGGAAAACGGATTCTTTCAATTTTTAGAGAATAATTCAATATACATAGTGATGTTTATCGTACTTGTAGTTTGGTTAGGAATTTTTATTTTCCTTTGGAACACTGATAAGCGATTAAAGGTAATAGAGAATGAACTTGCTAGTTTAAGTAATAAAGGAAAGGAGCAATAGCAGTATGAAAAATAAATATATGTTTGGGGGAGGAATAATTGTTGTTTTTTTAGGGATAATGATTTATTTGTTTACTCAGACAAGTGTACAGTACGAAGGAAGTTTCGATAGAATTATGCAATCTGGTAAAACGTTTAAAGCTACCGGAAGTTGGATAAAAGAACGGAATTATGAAATTGACAAACAAAGCAAAACATTTTCGTTTTATATGGCAGATGAAAATGGCAATACGATGAAAGTAATGTATCATGGCACCATGCCAAATAATTTTGAATCATCAACTAGCGTTGTTGTTACCGGTAAGTATCATGACGGAGTATTTCACGCGACAGACATTCTTACAAAGTGTCCATCCAAATACCAAGAACAACCGATGCAAAAAGCTAATTCTTAATTAGCGGTCAGGAGTTTATATGATTGGAAATATTCTTTTAACTCTGGCTCTTCTGGCTGGAGTTTTTAGTATTTATATGTATTATTTAACATACAAAGGTTATCAGAATACTATAAAACTTGCAAGGTATAGTTTTCACTTAACAGCCATAGCTGTTTTAACTGCAAGTGCATTACTGCTCCATGCAATTCTCACCCATCAATATCAATATAAATATATTTATAATTATAGCAGCAGTGACCTTCCTCTGGGCTTGTTAATGGCTACATTTTATGCTGGACAAGAAGGAAGTTTTATGCTGTGGGTATTGTTTAGTGCTATTATTGGGTTAATATTATTGGACTATACTTCGAAACGAGGTGATCTTGAACCACGTGTAATGATGATATTTACATTAGCATTGGCTTTTCTATTAGTAATGGTAAACCCTCTTTTGAAATCACCTTTCAATTATATTTGGTCGCAGCCAGATTTTATTGATTTGAAAAATATTAATCAAAGTTATTTATCATTACCAGCATTGCAAAGTTTTATTTTTAGCGACCCCCAGTCGAATAAACAATTTATCCAAATGAGTAAAGATTTGTATGGAGTATTAACTGCAAATAATATTTCAGTAAATAATTTCATTATAGAAGGAAAGGGATTAAATCCATTATTGCAAAATTTCTGGATGCAAATTCATCCTCCAGTATTGTTTGTTGGATTTGCAATGTCAGTTGTACCGTTTGCATTTGCTCTATCGGCGTTAATAAAGAATGAATATAAGGATTGGGTCAAACAAGCATTACCATGGATGTTAATGGGCACAATGGTATTAGGTCTTGCCATAATGCTTGGCGGCTATTGGGCTTATGGAGTATTAGGATGGGGAGGATATTGGGGCTGGGATCCAGTAGAAAATTCTTCTTTAGTACCATGGCTTGTAGGAGTAGCGTCAATTCATACAATCTTGGTTCAGAAAAAAACTCAAGAAAAGGGTTCTGGTAGGTTTATTAAAACAAACCTAATCCTAAGTATTATGACTTTTGTATTAGTCTTATACTCTACGTTTTTAACACGAAGCGGAATTTTAGGCGATGCCTCAGTTCATTCATTTGTTGACCCAGGAATGACTGTTTATTTATTCTTAGTGATTTTCTTAGGATTGTTTATTGTTCTTGGATTAGGGATGATTATCTATCGATGGAAATATTTAACAGAGAATTTTACATTTGAAGAAAATGTATTATCAAGAGAACTTGCACTCTTTACTGGTTCTGTTGCTTTACTAGCTTCAGCAATTATAGTCTTAGTTGGTACAAGTGCCCCAATATTTGGCCAGACTGTAGAATTGAAATTTTATAATGAATTAAATCTACCTATCGCGATAATAATTGCTTTAGTGAATGGTTTAAGTTTATTATTAAAATGGAAACATACAGATAGTAAATTATTACTGGATGATTTAAAATTTTCTGGTATTGCATCAATTGTATTGACCTTATTGATTGTATTCTTAGGCAGTGTTTATGATATAATGCTTGTTATATTAACATTATCGGCTGCATTTGCTCTATTTGTTAATGGAGAGATAGCATTTAGAATTTTTAAAGGTAAACGGAGTTATCTTGGTGCCTATATTGCTCATATTGGAATAGCTGTATTTTTAATTGGTGTTGTAGCTACGGGTGGTTACTCGCAAGAAAGTCAGGTAGATTTAGTAAAAGGCGAAAAAGTCAGCACGCTTGGTTATGATTTAACATTTACTGGTTATTCACCTATTGATAATGGTAAGAAATATGCATTTAACATTGAAGTGAGTAAAAATGGTTCAGTACGAACTGCTGCACCAGTAATGTACATAGCTGAATTTAACAACTCACTTATGAGAGAGCCAGATATATTAGTGGGATTGACAAAAGATTTTTATGTTGCCCCAGTTAGTTATTCTGAAGGAACAGAAGGTGAGCAAGATCATAATCATGGGATTCCAATGACTAAAGGGCAAACTATAGATCATGAAGGATTAAAGATTGTCTTTGATTCATTCGAAATGCCTAAAGATGCTATGTCATCAATGACAGAAGGGAAGGAATTTAGAATTTCTGCAATTCTAAAATTGATTGATGGTTCAAAAGAAACAATTGTAAAACCTTCTGTGGTTATTTCTTCCGGAACTCAGAAATATGAACCAGTTTTTGTAAAAGAGAAAAATCTAAAATTTGAATTAACAAATATTAATGCCGGCTCAGGTCAAATTGAATTATTGATATCAGATATTGATGGGAAAAAAGAATCTGGTTCAAAAACAGCAGCTAAAGAAGTTCTTACAGTCGATGCTAGCATTAAGCCCTTCATCAGTTTAGTTTGGATTGGAGTTTTATTCATGGTTATTGGATATATTATATCTGCTGTAAGAAGGTCTAGAGAATCGGTAGAGTAACCGATTCAAAAAAAATCTAGCCCAACAAATCAAATTTGTTGGGCTTTTTTATTTTAAATTTTATAATGAATAAAAAGTGATCTTATTCTGAATTTGAAAAATCTAAAATCGGTAATTTAATCGTGAAAATTGAGCCACTAGGATAATTTTCGGATACTTCAATAGTCCCATCCATCGCATTAATAATAAATTGGGCAAGGCTAAGTCCTAAACCAGACCCCTTTATTCCAAGATTTTCTGCTTGCGTACCTCTAAAAAACCGTTCAAATATTTTTTCTTTTTCATCATTCGATATACCAACTCCGAAGTCTGAGATTTCGATTATCAAATTCTGTTCATCCAATTTAGAACTAATATTTACATTTTGGTTATCTGAATATTTTAAAGCATTATCAACAATATTCTGGATTGCGATAATAAAAAATTCTTCGCTCCCGCGTAAATACAAATTACTTTCTGAATTAATAATCACTTTTTGTTTTTTGTAATATGATGCTAATTTGTTACTCAATAAGTGAGACAAATTAAAAACAGATTTGTAATTTGATATAGATTTCACATCTTTTGATAAAATTAGCAAAATTTTAACAATAGAAATCATTTGGTCGGTAGTTTCTTTCAATTCTTTCAAAGGTGTTAATATTTTTTTCGAATTAGAATTAATATTGATTTGGTATTCCAATTCAGTATTTAATGCAGTTAGAGGAGTCATTAATTGATGGGAAGCATTATCAGTAAATTCAGACATTTGTTTAATTTGACTTTCTAATCTGTCGAATAGATTGTTTAATGTATTTCTCAGTTTAGTCAAATCATCTTCTGGATCAGAATAAAAGTGAATTCTCTCGCTTAAATTACTTGCAGAAATTTTATCAGCAACCTCAATTATTTTTCGAATTGGCGCAAAGCTTCTGTTAGCAATCCATAAACTTGCAAGGGAAATTAGGATTAATGCAATTGGGAAAATTGCTGCGTTTAACAGTATTAAATTTTCTAATACAGAAGCAAACTTATCTTTTAATGTTGAAATTTGGATAAATCCAATATGCTCTTCTTTTTTGTCATACAGTTTTTGATATGCAACTCTCAAATTGTTTTGATGCGAAATCTCGTCTTGAAAATAAATCAATTCGTTAAAATCAAATATCAACTTTTCGATATTATGGAAATAATCGATGTTTTTGCTTTGCAAATAGATCTTTTTGTTATGATCGTAAATTTGAAGAAAGAAAGGGCTTTCCGTTAAGTATACAAAATCACTTTCATTAAATTCTGAATAATCAGTAATAATTAATGAATCGTTTTCGATATAAAATGATTTAGAAACTTTCTCCATTTCATGTTTTAGTCGAGAATCGAGAGTGTCATTTAAAAAATATTTAAAGAGATTTAATGAAATAGTAACTATTAGTAAATAAAGAATTGTCATAACGGAAGCAATTAGTAAGGTATTTCTAAGTATGCTTTTCGAAAATCTGATATTTTTAAATTTATTCAGCAATAAATAAATATCCTTCACCGTAAATAGTTTTTATAAAAATATGTTTTGAATTCTGTTCTAATTTTTTTCTCAAATTTTTAATTGTTACTTCTATTACATTGGTAAAAGGGTTGAATTCAATTCCCCAAACATCCTTGCAAATTTTTTCCTTATTTATAATGGAACCTTTGTTATATAGAAAATATTTTAATAACTCAAATTCACGGTCTGATAATTTAATGATATCTTTTTCAGATTCAACTGTGCGATCAACTAAATTAATTATCATATCACCAATCTGAATTGCATTTTGGTTTGCTCTATAACGTCTTAATACAGCATTAATGCGTGCTTTTACTTCTTCAAATGAAAACGGTTTTGTTATATAATCATCAGCGCCAGCTTCTAGTGCTTCAATTTTATTTGAAACATCCGTCAATGCTGTTAATAAAATTATTGGAGTTTTATTTCCGTTTCTTCGTAACTGTTTACAAAACTCCATTCCTGATAACTTTGGCAACCGCCAATCAAGGAGTATAATATCAAATTGTGCTTCGTTAATTAATTCTAATGCTACTTCTGCATTTATAGCAATCGTTGGAAAGTGACCCTCTTTTATTAAACTTTTCTTAAGAGTATTTGCAATTTTGATTTCGTCTTCAACTATTAATATTTCCATACGAAAGCTCAAATTTTATTATAAAAGATAACAATCTCGCTCGAGAATATTTCCTTACAATTATGAAAAATTTTTCATTATTGTTTTCTTCTATAAAAATATAGTAATGTCTATTTTTCAATTGGAAACATGCTCTTTATATCTTATTTCAGTAATTAATAATTGCACTCATGGAGGAATTATGAAAAAATCGTTACTACTTGCTTCTGTGCTAATTTTGTGTTTCACTTTTTCAATTAGTATTGCACAAGATTATGCTGGTAGCGAAGCTTGTAAAAATTGTCACTCAACAGCTTATAATAATTGGAAACAATCGGGTCATCCTTATAAGTTACAAAAACTAACTAGTGGAAGTGGTCCATCTTATCCAACTTTATCAGCTCAAAAAGCAGTAGGTACACAGGTCAATTACACTTTAAATTCTGGAATTCCAAACGCACCAGATGGGCTAACTTGGAATGATGTGGGATTTGTTTTAGGCGGATATCATTCCAATGCCCGATTTCTTGATAAAGAAGGTTACATCATTTACGGAAATAATAGACAATTTAATTTAACTACCAAAAAATGGGTTGCTTATACATCCGGCACTTTATCAAAAGCAACTTATGGTTTCTCATGTTACAAATGCCATACTACTGGTCCAAGCAAAACTAAAACTCAAGAATTTCAAGCATTCCCTGGTATTGAAGGTAGCTGGGTTGAAACTGGTATTGGATGCGAAGCTTGTCATGGTCCTTCAAAAGCTCACACAACAAACATTAGCAACAAACCTCCCAAAGAAGGGTTGAATTCTTGTAATAATTGTCATGCCAGAGATCGTAACGATGGAACTACAACATTTCCTTGGAATAACCGCGTTGAATGGCAGCCAAGAACAGTGAACAATGTAAGTACTGGTTTCATTCGCCATCGAGAACAAGGAGACATGATGCTTGCATCAAAGCACGGAAAAGCAAACTTTACTTGTGCAACATGTCATGATCCGCATAAAGGAGTTTATTTTAATTTAGGCGGCTTGAAAGCAAGTGGAACTTGCACAAATTGCCATCCAAATAAAAATATTGCTGGACACGAAGTTTCTAAAACCAAAGCAGAATGTACCGATTGCCATATGCCATTCGCTGCAAGGAATGGAGATCACTTTACTCCATATATTTCTGAACAAAGTACTCATTATTGGAAAATTATAACAGATAATAAAACTATGTTTGATAATTTAGAAGAGATTTCAAGTACTTCTACACCGCCGGTTGTATATAAATTTATAAAAACTGACAACAATGGTTTATCAGGAATAACTTTGGATTATGCTTGCTTGCAATGCCATACAACTAGAGATGTTGCTTGGGCTTCCAGCAAAGCAAAAAACATACACAGTGTTGGAACAAGTGTAGAATTTGCATCCAACATTCCTTCTGCCTACACTCTTGGACAAAATTATCCTAATCCATTTAATCCAACTACAAATATTTCATTTGCATTACCAAAAGATTCAAAAGTTACATTGGATGTTTTTGCAGTAACTGGCGAATTAATATCAAGATTGGTTGATAAGGAAATGTCTGCTGGCTGGCATGAAGTTACTTTTAATGCTGCTGATAATGCAAGTGGTGTTTATATTTATAGAATTAGTGCAGATCAATTTGCATATTCCAGAAAAATGATTTTAATGAAGTAATCTAATTTATTCATGCCCTCAATAACCCCAACCTCGGTTGGGGTTATTTATAACATTTCAAATTATTTATTCTGTATATTTTAAATGAGAAATTGTTCATAAGAGTGAACAATTATTTATTGAAATAGACTAATAACCTTTATTTAGTCATTGTTAAATGGCATTATAGTTGTGAAAAAATGATTCAATTAATTATAGGTTTGTCATGAAAAAGCTAATTGCAATTCTTTTTATACTCCCTTTTATTTTGTTTGCTCAATTCGAAGTTGGTGCAGTTAAAATAGGCAGTTACAGCCCAAATGCGACTGAAGGCGGATTTATTATTGGTTACGAAGGAGGCTGGAATATTGATGAAAGTTTTCTTTTTGGTTGGAGTATTGATTGGTTTAGAAAGAATTATGTGGATAGAAAATTAGTAGCAGAGTATAATGAATTTTTTGGACCAATAAATAGCAGTCTGAATGAACTTAGAGCAAAAACAGATCTTCACTCAGTTCCATTAATGTTTACTATTAACGCTGGATATCCCATAGCACCACGAGCAAGAGCTTTTGTAACTGGAAGCGCGGGCCTAGAAGTATTACTTATTTTTTATAGAAATTATCAAAAACCGGAAGATGATGAATTTCAAGCTGCGTTTGATTTTAGCTGGAGAATTGGCGGGGGAATTTCTTATGAATTTGGAACGCGCTCAGATGCTTTTGTTGAATTAACTTATCATAATTCTAAACCCGGTTGGGAATATGAAGTTCGAGATAGTGCAACTGGAAGAACAAGAATATTTGAAAGAAGTTTTAATATGAGTGGTATGATGATGAGAGTTGGATTCAGATTTTTCTTTTTTAATTAAATTGAAAAAAACTTATAATCTCAAACTGTTTAAACTACTTTCCGGAGCTTTTGAGCATATCTCCAAATAATAATACTAAAGAGAACGAGAAAAAGAGAATTAATAAAAATCGCTTTTGGCGATCCAAGTATTTCTGCAACTGAACCAATCCATAAAGAACCAAGCGGATAAAATGCAAAAAAGCTAAATGTATAAAAACTTAATATCCTTCCTCTGAATTTTTCTTCAACAGTAGTTTGAATCAACCCATTGGCAAGATTAAACATTGTTATGATAAATCCGCCAATAAAAACAAGCAATATCAATGATAGAAAAAGTGTTCTGTTAAATGAAAAAATTAAAAGTAATATTGGAAGTGTAATAGTAGCATAAGTTAAATATTTTCCTCTCGTAATATGTTTATTGAATGTTGCTATTATCAAAGCAAAAATTACAGCACCTAAACCTCGAGCAGACTGTAGGAAACCATTTGTAGTTGCGTCTCCATGCAATATTTTAACAGCCCACGCTGGGAAAAGTGTGACTAAACCCATTCCAAAAAAACTTAAGAATGATGTAATTGCAATTATAGCAATTATAGTTTTTTGGGAGCGTAAGTATGTAAAGCCATCCTTCAATTCGCTGAAAATTGAATGACTCACAATTGAAACCGTACGTGGCTGTAGCTTCATTCGTTTAAGGTTGTAAATGACTGCAAGAAATGAAACACCGTTGATTATAAAACACCAGCCTGGTCCTAAAAGTACGTATAATATTCCACCGAGAGCTGGACCAATTGCTGTTGCTGTATTAAACATTGTTGAATTAAGAGCGATGGCATTTGTTAAATCTTCCTTTTCGACAAGTTCATTGACAAAAGCATGGCGAGCAGTAGCATCGAATGAATTTGCAACTCCCATGAGAAAAGATAGGATAATGATTAGCCAAGCTTGAATTATATGTGTAAATGTTAACAGAGCTAAAAGAAAAGCTAAAAACATCATTGCAGCTTGAGTTGCAATCAAGATTTTATTTCTCGCAAAACGATCTGCAATAACACCTCCGTAAAAAGTAAAAAGCCAAGCGGGAATTCCGGCTGCAAAACCAATATATCCTAAAAATGCTGGTGAATTGGTCAATTCAAAAACAAAAAAAGCTAATGCAGTAGACTGCATCCAAGAACCAAACAAGGAAATCATTTGTCCCCAAAACCAAAGACGGTAATTAGGGTATTTTAGTGCTGCAAAAGTTTCCTTCAATGAAAATTTATTGAAATACTTTTGTTCAGATGGTAGTATTTGAGGTGATGGAGTTAGGTTCTGCATTATTATGGTTAAATATTACAAATAGCAAAATACGAAATTCTTACGTTGCATAGTAAAAGTGAAAAAGTAATTCCTATTAGTTCAGAATATTTTTATTTTACAAATTAATAATCGTAATTGAGTAGTGGGATAATGAAAAAACAAAAAACCATTCTTTGCATTTCTAGTTATGAAAAAGGATTTGATTTTATGAATCAAGCTAAAGATGAAGGTGCGCGCGTATTACTATTAACTTCCCAAAGTCTTCAAAGTTCGCCGTGGTCAAAAGAATCTATTGACGAAATTTTTTATATGCCTGATTCAAACAAAGAGTGGAATATTGAACATATGATTAAAGCTGTAAGTTTTTTGGCTAGGAATGAGAAAATAGACTTAATAGCAGCATTAGATGACTTTGATGTTGAAAAAGCTGCACTTCTAAGAGAACATCTTAGAATTCCGGGCATGGGTGATACAACTGCAAGATATTTTAGAGATAAACTTGCAATGAGAATGCGTGCAGAAGAATCTGGACTGCTTGTTCCTCCGTTTGTTCATATTTTGAACTATGATAATATAAAATCCTTCTTAGCTGTTGTAGAACCGCCTTATGTTTTAAAACCAAGAATGCAAGCTGGTGCAATTGGAATTAAAAAAATTAATTCAGCCGACCAGCTATGGAAAAATCTAGATATTCTTGGCGACCGCCAATCGTATTTCCTTTTAGAAAAATTTATTGAAGGTGATATTTTTCATGTAGATAGCATTATAGTCAAGAAAGAAGTTTTATTTTCAATATCACATAGATATGGATTACCTCCAATGGAAGTTGCACATGAAGGAAGAGTTTTCTCTAGCATTACTCTAAAACGAACCAGCAAAGAAGCTAAGGTGTTGTCTGAACAAAATGATAAATTGTTAAAATCACTTGGACTTGTAAAAGGAGTTTCTCATACAGAGTTTATAAAAGGGAAGGATGGAAAATTTTACTTTCTAGAAACTTCAGCCCGTGTTGGCGGTGCAAATATTGCTGATCTTGTTTACTATGCAAGCGGACTTAATCTATGGAAAGAATGGGCAAAGTTAGAATTAAACGATAAATATGTTTTGCCTAAGTTTACAAATGGTTATGCTGGTATAATACAATCGCTTGCAAAACAAGAATGGCCAGATATGAAAGCATTCAATGAACCTGAAGTTGTATGGCTTCTTACAAAGAAATTTCATGCTGGATTAATAATTTCATCCTTAAGTTATGACAGAGTAAGTGAATTAATGAATAGATACACCGACAAATTCTATTCAGAATTTTTTACAACTGCACCTTTACCCGAAAAACCAACAGAGTAATACAAAAAAGTGCAATCTTATAATTATGTGGTTTTGTATATTGTTAATAACAATAATTAATTATAAGGCATATATGAAAAAAATATTCTCCTATTGTGTTTTGTTATCATTAATCATGTTATCAATTGCATGCTCAGGGGAACCGCCAAGCGTTAGAGTTAAAAATGAAAGGTCTAATAAAGCTAACGTTCAAATAAAACAAGCTGACGGTAATACTATAAATATAAATGATGTTGCTGGCGGTTCTGTTTCGGGATATAAGGATTTAGTTGAAGGAGCGACGCAAGCAACAGCTGTCATTCAGAGTGAACAAGTATCGCCATCGTCACCATTTACAGTAGTAAAAGATAAAAATTATACTGTTGTTGTGACTAATTCTAATCCTCCGACTTTGCGGATTGATTCTGAAGATAAATAATAAAAGTTTTTAATTTAACGGATAAGAGCAATGAAATTGTTTGTTGCTCTTATTTTTTCTGTATTTGTTTTGTACTTATATAGTTTAAAATTTTGTTGATTACGTGGTCAATTCTAGGGTAGTCAGGATTTATTTCTTTTGCAGTAAGAAAATATGATATAGATTTTTCTACATCGCAGTAAAGCCAAATCATACCAAGCATTAATTGATAATCCAATGAATCCTTATTAAGGTTATTTTGATTTTCAATTTGTTCAACTAATTCAGGACATGGGCAATCATCATGTATTGGGTGGGCATTAACAATGAAGTCTATATCAACATCAATCAATTCAATAAAGTATTTATATGCATCCTCCATTTTTCCAGTTTGAGTATAGCAAATAATAATTTTTCTTTTTGCAAATTTATTGTTTGGATTTGAATTTAAAAATTCTTGCAGATGAATTTGTGCAGCAGAATAATTTCTTGCCATAAAATATTGATTGCCTAACATTTCATTCATCTTAAAACCATTAATTTTTTGAAAAAGCCTCTCTTTATTTGAGAGGCTTTTAAAAAATACTAAATTATTTTACATATGGAAATTGTTTTACTTCAGTTTGTTTCCATTGTGTTAATCCATTAGTTCCCATCCAATCATAGTTCATAATATTAACACCAAATAGTAATGATTTTGCATTGTAACCCATTACTTTTAAGATTGTTGCTGTCTGTGCAGAAGTTTGACCAGTATAGCAATAGATTATTATTTCTTTGTTTGTTGGTAAAGTTTTTAGGAAAGTGGAAAGTTTTAAATCTGCTTTTGGAGTATATTGAATTGCACCAGTTATATGACCAAGTGCATAATGTGCTGAAGACCAATAATTTACTATATAATAGTTCGATAGATTTCCAGTAACGGTGTTCCAAGCGATTTTGATATCACCAAATGGATCTGCAGAAGCTAAAAGTTGATTAATTCTAGCTTCAAGAATTTCTTTTCCAGTTTTTTTCCCGGTCGTTAATGTTGGAAGACTTCCTTCAGCACCCTTTGGATAATTTGTAGTTACAAAATTTGTGTAATTATTTCCGATGTTCGGAGTCCACGAATTTGCTACTTCACTATTCCATGAGGACATTCCAAACTTTAATGAGAAAACATTATTGTAACCTAATAATCTTAGCAACGCAGTAGCATATCCAGAAGTTTGACCGGAATAGCAAGCTACAACTATCATATCATAATTGGCCGCATTGATTGATTTAATATGAGTTACCAAATTTGGTAATGCAACATTTACAGCTCCTTGAATATAACCCTTACTTGTAAAGTCAGCGGCAGAGCGGACATCAATGACATACAATTTACTCGCATTTGCAAGTTGCTGATCTCTTACTTCTTGAGCTGATTTAATTGCCGGATTGGAGGTATTGAGATAATCTCCATTAGCTTCTAAGTATTTAATTAATTCTTCAGCTTCATTTACTACTTGTTCTGGTTCTGTTGAATCTTCGCTACATCCGGTATAAATAAATAACATTGGCAGAATCAACATCAAATAAAACAGCTTTCTGAAATTCATTTTTTTACTCCTTTTGTTTTTGTTGAATTAGTTATTGTAATTAATTATTTAACTCCCCAACTGGTAGGAAGTTTATTGTCTACTGAAATTGATTGAGTAGATGCAACTTCCCAATCAAGTAAATCACTTCTAAATAAATACAACTCTTTATTTTTAAAAGAACCGTCTGTGTTTTTCATTATGTGACAAGCATCAAAACATGGTTTACCTGAACTAACTTGTGTTCTTGAGGTCCACTTAATTATGTTATGAGGGGTAGTATATTTATAATTTGGTTTAACATTATAGTTAGCAAGATTTGCAACACCATATTCTTTCCAACTATCAGGTGCTGTTAGCGATCTTCTCAAAAGTGCAAATTTAAATGGCTTTGTTTCAGGAATTGGATTCATTCCAATTTTATAACCCTGATATGATGGAATTCTTGCACCAGCACCATGAATGTGACAACTTCCGCAATTGTTATAATCTTGCGAATGACATGTATAGCATGAAAGATTTTTAATATGAACAGAATGATAACTATTGCTTGTATTTAAGTTATTATGACAATTTTCACATTTTGGAAGTAATTCCATTTTATAACGTTGATCATAAATTTTTCCATCACCATGAATTTCATTTTTTGTATGGCATGATAAACACGTAAATTGTTTTTTTGTTAAATGCACATCTGGTTGTGTTCCGGATGCTTGTCCGAAGTAAGCATGTCCGCCACGGCTCACATGACACGTTACACAAACATTTCTCATATCAGGAGATTTAACAAATTGATGTCCATTTGCTAATCCTCCGCCACCAGCATTTGGACGAACAATATGACAGTCACCACAAGTTGCATGGCACTTTCCACAATTAGTTTTATAGCCATCTTTCATTGCTTGTGATAACTGCTCGAATCCATTTGGTATATTTGGCAAACCTGATCTTAATGCAACCATAGATTTTTGTCCCCAGCCTTGCTCATGAAGACTATTCTTTGTGCCAAGGTAAATATCAGTATGGCATGTACCGCATTTTTCAGCAGAGCTGAGTGATGGTTTTTTCAAGAAATTTCCAGAATGAGCTTTTGTTTTATCGTCTGTATTATCAACTCCATTATGACATCCAAGGCAAGGTATTTTTCCATGAATGTTTTTCTTAAATGCTTCATAACCGGTTCCGCTCAAATATACTCGATCATAAGGCTCATAATGAGGTGCATCCCCACCACATCCTCCGCCTCCGGTTACTGGAGGATCGGGTGTATGAACTTTTTTCAAATGAGTGTAATTTGTATGGCATCCTTCACATGATGAAACTGATTTTGAAACTTGTTCCGTTGGGTCTATCAATTCTTCTTCAATTCTATCCTTACAGTTACTAATCAATATAGAAAGTATTATTAAACAAGAATAAGCAAGAAATTTTTTGACTCGCATTACTTTTTCCAAATTTTTTACCATTCATTGGCAATCATAATGCCAATGCAATTTTGCAACTAAAGCGAATTTTTATTTTATGAATGAAACGAATTGTTCAAAGAGAGTTATAAATAATTTAGAAAAAATAGAAAAAACAAAGTAAGCAGCTACAAATGTTGAAACGTTGTTTCAGGAAATTGGAACGACTGGAACAGTTTAAGAATTCAAATTAAGCTCTTTCAACTTACGCCAAAGAGTTGTTCTTCCAATTCTTAAATGTTTTGCAACATCGGTTTTATTCCATTTGAATTTTTCAAGCAAAACTAACATATCAGTTCTTTCTTTATTGGAAGAAAAAGTTTGCTGTTTTACATTTTCACTTGGGCTAAATTCAGTTAAGCTTGGAGGAAGTTTACTTATTTCAATTACTGTTGATTTATTAGTTCGAACAAAAGCATACTCAATAACATTTTCTAGTTCACGTATATTTCCAGGCCATGAATATTTTAACAATAAATCCAGTGCATGCTCTTCGATTTCATTAATTTCTTTTTTATAATAAATAGAAAATTTAGCAAGAAAATGTTTTACTAAAGGAATGATATCATTTTTGTGTTCTCGTAATGGAGGCAGATAAATAGGAATTACATTTAATCGATAAAATAAATCTTCTCTGAACTTTCCTTTCTTTAGCGCATCCTTTATTTCAACATTGGTTGCAGCAATGACCCTAACATCTGTAAATCTTGTCAGTGATTCACCAACACGCTCGAATGTTCCTTCTTGCAATACTCTGAGTAATTGTATTTGCATCTGCAAAGGCATTTCTGCTACTTCATCAAGAAAAATTGTCCCCTTATCTGCAATTTCAAAACGACCAATTCTATCTTTTATTGCATCTGTAAATGCACCTTTAATGTGTCCAAATAATTCGCTTGCAAGTAAATTGGAAGGAAAAACGGAACAATTAATTTTTAAGTAAGGCTTATCTTTTCTAATACTAGTTTTTTGAATTGCATTAGCAATTAATTCTTTACCGGTCCCCGATTCGCCATGAATAAAAACTGGCGCATTTGAATCAGCAATCTCCTCGATTAAATCGAAAATATCTTGCATCTGTTTGCTATGGCCAATCATACCTTGAAATTGTAAATCTTTCAATAGACTTTTACTGATAGCTTCAAACTCACTAATATCTCTAAAAGAGATTATACCGCCGGTTGGTTCTTCCATTTCATTGTATAAAACTGCAGCGTTTAGTTTAATTGGTTTTTGGCTTCCATCACTTACTTGAATTGAGGATTCGAAATCATAAAGATTTTTTTTAGTTTTTAATACTGTTGCAATAGGGCAATCTGTGAAGCAAAATTCTGATCTGAAGATCTGTTTACAAAATCGACCAATTACTTCTTCACGTTTATGACCAGTAATTTTTTCGGCGGCCTTGTTAATGAAGTTGATTTTAAAATTTTTATCAACAGTAAAGACACCTTCTGCAATTGAATCTAAAATATGATCTTTAAGATTATCTGGAATGGACATAATGTTTCATCGAACAATTTGTTTCAATACATTGAAAAAAAAGCCGTACTTTAAGTACGGCTTTTTGTCACATTAAAAAATTAATTTCCAAAAACGTTTATTTTACCATTAATGTGCTTTGTCTTATCGATTATTTTTCCAGCTGTATTAATTACACCCTGATGACAAGTAGCACAAGCTGATAAAGTTGATG
>Ga0194125_10007192_pt1 | contig 16122 bp, 13 predicted proteins | sample TA2KigC250mmetaG_FD_148626 | JGI IMG/M metagenome (GOLD analysis project Ga0194125, IMG submission 148626) | Freshwater microbial communities from Lake Tanganyika, Tanzania - TA2015034 Kigoma Deep Cast 250m | ecosystem: Environmental > Aquatic > Freshwater > Lake | place: Tanzania: Lake... | reverse complement strand
GGGCTCCCAATCGCGATTCATCGCGATTGGGAACCCTCTTCGGAGCTTGGCGAGGGCGGATTTCCCGTGCGCCGGACCATCGCCAAGGCCTACCGGCCTTGACGATGCCGCCCGGTTCACACACCCTCTAAGGCTTCGCACGCTCCAGAGCCTTCTCCAGGGCGCCGAAGCCCGGCTGGTGCTCGTTCAGCCGCGTCACGTTCTTCTGCTGGGCGATGGTCAGGAACTGCTCGTACACCTCCTTGGGAGACGACGGCAGGGGCCAGTCGGCGTTCGCCGCCGACGCCGCTTCGCGCAGGGCGTCCCAGCGCATCAGGAACGCGTACAGCACCGGCAACTGCGCCACCTGCACGCGGAACCGCAGGGCCGGGTCATCCTGGAGGGCGGCCTCGGCGGCCGTCAGATGCTGCCACCCGCGTGACAGCGTGTCGAAGCTCAGGAACCTGGCGGTAAGATTCTCGAAGCAACCGAGCCAGTCGCCGCTCTGCTCGACGGCGTCATGCGTGATCTTGAGGTAGGCCTTCATCTCCGCTGCGGCGGGGCCGTAGTAGCCCTCGATGAACTCGTTGACCAGCTTCTCACCGTCGCGGCTCGGGTCCCACAGGAGCTTGGCCAGGACCCAGGCGCGGAGTTCCGCCATCTCGGCGCCGTTGGTCGTATACGCGCCCTGCTCGAAGATCCCCTTGACGCTATGGTCGGCGAAGAACTTCACGTTCGGGCCGAGCACCCGCAGGTTGGGGTGCGGCAGGATGTGGTGCCGGAAGTTGGTCGTGTAATCCCAGATGTACATCCGGTTGGTGATCTTGGACCAGCCGATGATGTCGTCGCGGAACGCCTTATTGCGCTCGTCCGCCAGCGGTTTGCTGAAGGAGCATTCGATGCTGCACAGTTGGACGATGACATTGTGCCGCGGCTTGGTGACCGCCGGCGGCTTGCGGGTGTACTGGTAGGCCAGCGTGCTGAGGGCGACGTGGGGGAACTCGGGCTCGATGTCCGCCGCGACGGCGTTGACGAACCGCAGCATCAGACCCGCCGGACTGCCTTCCTCCTGATCGATGGCCGCGCAGGCCTTGCACTGGCAGTTGCCGTACCAGTCGTTCTGGGAGACCGAGGCAATGGTGGCCGCCGGATTCTTGCGCAGCCGCTCCTTGAGGTTCTTGACCAGTTCTTGGCGCATGTCCTCATTCGTCAGGCAAAGCTGCCCCCGCTCGGTGGTGCGCTGGCCCTTGAGCTCGCTGAACCACTCGGGATGATCGGCGAAGTACTGCTTCGGCGGGATCAGCGGATAGAACGTGTGCACGAACCCTTCATAGATGTGCCGGCCGCCGCGTTTGGCGTCGAGCCGATGGCTCTGGCCGTTGCACTTGTTGCGCACGGCCCAGTCGCCGTCGAAGGCATCGAACCAGAAGGCCGACCGATACTCCAGCGGCGGCACGTAGCGGAGATCGAGCTCCTCCACGCGCACCGTCGGCTTCTTCGGAATCGTGCTCTCCGTCGAGGACCACCAGCGACAGCCCAGTTGGTCTTCGAGGAACGTGTAGACGGCGTACAGGGTCCCGCGCGGCCGCCCACCCGCCAGGACCAGGTCGTCGCCGACCGTCCTGATGATAGTACCCTCCGCCCCCAGTCCCTCCGTCGAGACCCGCGGGCCTGCCCCCGCGCCGACGAAAATGCAGGAGGCCCCCGATTTCTCTTCGCCCACTACCTCGAAGGTCGCCCCCGTGACCTGCCCCAGGAAGCCGGCCAGTTCCACGGCCGCGTGCTGCTCGGCCTCGGTGGCCTCCGCGGCCACGACAATGACGGCCTTGGCCTGGCCGTCCTGCGAGATCGTGACGGCCGACCGCCCCAGCGAAGCGCACAGAGCGATGACAACTGACATGCACCGGATTGTCCTGCAGTGAAGCATGGGTGTCTCCAGAAGCCTGTATTCTCTTGTTGCACTCGACGTCGTACCGCCCATTATATCGCCACGAGGTTCGGTTTCAACCAGCCACGCCGTTCAAATTCGGCGTGCTGCCCTTGTCAATGCCCGCTCGATGGTGTAACCTGAGTTCGTCGGAACCGGAAGATCGTCCGGAGGTACACGCCGGAGAACCCTGAGGTGACGGGATGATTCGAAGAATCGATATCAAGGGCTTCAAATCACTGCGGGAAGTGGTGGATTTGAACTTGCCTCAAATGGCAGTCTTTTTTGGCCCCAATACGGCAGGTAAGTCGAATTTGATCGATGCTCTGCAAGCTCTATCGCGTTTGGCTACCTGCCGAACTCTCAGCGACGCCTTGCAGGAGCCGATTCGCGGCTACCCTGCGGAGACTTTCTCATTTCCCAGCGACGGACTGAAGGGTTTGCTCAGTCAGCCCGAGGCGTTTTTCGAATTTGGTGCCACCGTCCAGGTTGGAAAGGGGAAAGAGAAAGAACAGTACAAGTACGGACTGCGGGTGCGGATCCTGCCGGCGACGGGGGCACTGTCGGTGACCGACGAATACTTGGCCGCGCTGACCACGCAAGGAGCGATCAAGGGAAACCCTCTGATCGAACGCGTCCAGGAGAATGGCAAGGAAGAACTGCGGATTCGGCGTCGAGGCAAGCCTGCGCACCCCCGCACGGAACCTGTTGGCTTGAATCATACCATGGTGTCCGATCTTCGGCTGGGCGATTCGGAATACTCAGGGATAGAGAAGTGCCGCAATGAGTTCGCCGGATGGCGCGCGTACTACCTGGACCCGCGGATCGCGATGCGCCGCCCGGTGCCGCCTGCCGAAGTGCAGGATATAGGTGCCTTCGGAGAGAACATAGCGCCGTTTCTGTATCGTCTTCAGCAGACGTCCGGCAGGCACTTTGAGGCAGTCAAACGTCTCTTGCGCACGCTGGTTCCGAGCGTCGAGAATGTCACGGTGGACTTGGACCGTCAGCGCGGGACCCTCGACGTGATCGTCCGGCAGGATGGAGTGGACTTTTCTTCCCGCATTCTGTCGGAGGGAACCCTGCGCATCATGGCTCTCTGTGCGATTACGGTAAATCCCTGGGCGACTCCGGTCATGGGCTTTGAAGAGCCGGAGAACGGGGTGCAGCCTCGGCGCATTGAGCTGATCACGAATCTGTTGTGTTCCATCGCCCTGGAATACAAGCGGCAGCTCATCGTCACGACCCATTCGCCGCTTTTTGTCGCTTCCGTTATCAAGCGGGCTCAGGCACGCACCGATCAGATCGGGCTGTTCAATGTGCGTCGGTCTCCGGCCGGGACGCAGATTGAGCCATTCGATGTCACCGGCCCACTCTTTGCGGATGCCGCCATCAAGGAAACACTGACCGATCGGGGTGAAGACGGCGTCTTTGAGGGACTCGCGTTGAGAGGGATGCTGGATGAGTAGGGCTCTCGTCATGGAGGTCTTTGCCGAGGATGCCGCCCATGAAGCATTCCTGGTGCCGTTCATCAAACGTCTGGCCGCCGAGGGAGGTGCATCGGTCGATGTCAGGGTACGTTCGGCTGTCGGTGGGCATGGGCGTGCCCTGAGCGAATTTGATCTCTTCCAGAGAACGCTGGCCCGGCAGTTTCTTGCCGCACCGGACATGATAGTCATTTTGTATCGATGCCAATTGCAGGAAATACGCCCAAGCACATCGAGAGATCGAAGAGAAAGCAGACCCTTCGTGGCGTGAGTGCATGATCATCGCTTGCCCGGACCCGCACATTGAACGCTGGTATATGGCCGACCCAGAGGGATTTGCTGTCGTGGTGGGCGCGACACCACCGATAAAGAAACGCAAATGTGGGCGAGAGGCCTATAAGTCGCTTCTGCGCAACGCGATTCACCAGGCGGGTCACCTGGCGCCCTTGGGGGGAATTGAGTTTGCTCCGGAACTTGTGGAAAGAATGGATCTGTTTCAAGCCGGCAAGAGCGACAAGTCACTGAAGGTGTTTACCGATGAGCTGAGGAATGCTCTGAATCGGTGGATATCCTTACCGGAGGCCCTATAGCCGTATGGTCCGGACTTTTGGACTGCGGCAGTGTGGCCTATCCTATCGGGACGGAGGATGAGCGACGGATGGTGGGCCAAGTGCTACGTCGCGTAGCTGTGCAGGCCGGGGAACAGGCGCGACAGGTTGACCCACAACAGCGTGATGATGATCGCCGTCATTCCCAGGATGGCCCAGAGGCTGTTGAGGCGGGGGCGTCTTTTGCCGAACATGTAGCGCCAGTGGAAATAGCCGAGGTACACCAGCCAGGAGGCGAGCGACCAGAGCTCCTTGGGGTCCCAGCCCCAGTAGTCGCCCCAGGCGAGCTTGCCCCACCAACTGCCGAGGACCAGGCCCAGGGTCAGCAGGGGAAAGCCGATGGCGATCAGCTCGTACGTCGCCTGCTCGGGCGGCAGGGGGCTCCCCAAATATGTGGCACCTCCGCCCTCGGGGGTGTCCTTTCCATCACAGCCGAGGGCGGCTGTGCCACATGGGGACCCCAGCCCGGTCCTCCCGACTTTCGGTGTTGTAAGCAACTCCTCGAAGGCCTGGAACATGGCCTTAGCCATGAACACGTAGGAGAGCATGTAAACCGCGACGTGCGGGACGAACAGCCAGCTTTGCAGAGCCGGCGGCAGTTGCATCGTCTGGGCGTGGAAGACGAAGCCCGCGGGGAACAGCACGATGAACCCGATCAGCATATCCGCCCACGCGCCGTCGATCCGCAGGGTCCGCCGGCAGAACCACCAGATCGGATAGCAGGCGGCCCCCAGGAACAGAAAGACCTCGAAGAGATTCTGCAACGGCACGTGCCCGCTGTCGTACCACCGGTAGAGGTACGCAACGACCGCCAGGAGAAATCCGGCCCCAAAGAGCCGCTGGCCGGGCCGGCGCCGGCCCGCCACGGTAGCAGCGAACGCCGCCAGATATGTCGCCATGGTGACGTAGATGAGCAAGCCTTGCATCGTATATTTGATTGCCATAGATTCCTTCCGGGCTGTATTGGTCCAGGATATCCGGCGCGCTCTTCGTAGGGCGAGCGTTCTCGCTCGCCGTAGCACGGGCATCCTGCCCGTGAGGGGGTCCCCAAACGCATCATTTCGCGTTTGGGGGCCCAGTAGCATGGGCGTCCCGCCCATGGACATCAGAGACATTCACAGGTAGAATGCCCGTGGTACTCATGGGCGGGACGCCCGTGCTACGACCTCGTGCGGGGACGCACGACCTACGAAGAAGGCGTTGTCCCCAGAAGTGCCAGAAGATCCCGGCCATCAGCAGCGCGTAGCCGCCGAAGACCAGCGGCAGGCCCGCGTCCGAGACCACCAGCAGGACCGTGTATTCACCGAGATCGGCCACGCCGTATTCATGCTGGTAGAAATGATAGCCGCCGTAGTACAGCGGATGGTTGACCTCGATATCCTTCGCCGCCACGACCTGGCCGTTTTGGACGATCTCCAACTCGCTGATGTAGTCGCGGACCGCCCGGCTGTAGCTCATGATGAGCGGATCGTCGGGCTTGGTATGGCCCCTCGTCTGCTCGAACACATAACGCCGTCCCGGCGGCTTGCCCGGGATTTCGACGGAGACCTCCAGGGCCGGATTGGACCCGTCCGGCGCCTCGTAGGCGACGCGCTCCTCTCCCCGCATGTCGATCCGGAAGCTCTTGAACACCCTTCGAACCGTGACGGTGCCCAACTCATCGCTTAGCCGCAGCGATTGGCCCTCCCGGGCGGGCAGCCGCCAACTCCCGCCCTCGCGCGTCCAGATGACCAGGTATCCCGGCTCGTAGTGCTCCAGGCGAAAGTCTTTGAGACGCACAGAGAAGGGCAATTCCCGCGTACTGTTGCTGTCGGCTACGAGGACGCGATTCTCCTGCATCTGTTCGAGGATGCCCATGCGGCCGCGCGGGATCTTGTCGATGCCGAAGAGCTGCTTGGCAAGGGCATGGCCGCCCTGGGAGCCCCACATCGCGCCGAGCAGCACCAGGATACACCCCAGGTGCATCAGCAGCAGCGCCGGAACCCGGTACAACCGGCGAAAGACCGCAATTCCGACGATCAGAAGGGCGGTCAAGGCGAACCAATAGACCGCCAGGGGCAGGGAATTGAAAAGCGCCTGGGCCCGCGCGGCCCCGAGAAAGGCCCCGTAGATCGACAGCAGCGTCAGCAGGATGATCGCGAGCAGGGTGGCCCAGAGCACACCCCGTTGAAATCGGCTCATTCATTCTCCTTGGTCAGTTCAGTGGACATCCATAGCCCGTCCCATTATCCGGAATCCCGCTCGGTCTGCAAGGATATTCGGCAGGACAAAAGAGAACAGCAAAATAGGCATTCCGCTCATAGGCTCGCCGCCTTGGGGGGCGATATACTGGCGTCGCTGCACGCACGAATCGAACGTTCGTCAATATGAGTCGGGCAGGGCTGTGCCGGCCGATTCGGAGGGGACACGTATGCTGGTCATCGTCTCTGTCGTGCTGTTCGCCCTGGCAGCGGCAGGGGGCATCACGATTGTTACTTTCTACAAGCGCGGCAAGCTGTCGTTGCCGTTGGCGTTGGTCCACGGTGCCTTTGCGGTGTCGGGCCTGGTGGTTTTGATCATCGCGGCGGCCCAAGGCCGGACGACCACGCCGGGATACGTGGCGCTGGGGCTGTTTGTCGTGGTCGCGCTTGGTGGCCTGTACTTGATTTACGCGCATCTGGCCAAGAATAAGCTGCCTCGGGCCGTCATCGGAATCCATGCGGCGCTGGCGGTCATCGCCTTATTGCTGCTGTTGTTCCTGGGCATTCCGGCGGGCGCCTGATTGGCGCTAGTACCGCATTTCACAAGTACCGCGACTATGGTGAGGTTGCTTCGTCGCTGCGCTCCTCGCAATGACATGATTGCCGCGCTCGGCGAGCCTCGCTCGCAATGACATAAGACGCCCGAGTATGTCATTGCGAGGAGCTTCAGCGACGAAGCAATCTCTACCCTATAGTCTCAGGACTTGCGAAATGCGGTACTAGGCACCGGGAGAAGGAAGATGGGTTGCCGGACACTCGCCAAGCCGGAAAAGGAGTAGGGTACGTGGGTAGACATGGGCATGAGCCTGCGATGAGAGAACGGGTTCGCACCGACCTGCTGCCGCCGCGACAGTGGGCCGCGTCCCGAGTGTGGGGGTTCGTACTGATCGTTGTCTATGCCCTTACGCCCGTAACGCTCGTGCTGATCCTCAACGGCGGACTGCGCGAGAATATTCTCGTGGAGGCGGGCCGGGCCGCAAGTCGGAGACGCACCCCTTTACCGTCGCCGCTTCGCCCCTGGAGCCCGGCATCGTCGAGAGCACGATCAAACAGAGCGGCAACTTCACGGACACCATCGATCAGACCCGCCCCGGCGACCTCGGCCGCATCGAAGGCCCCTTCGGGCGCTTCAGCCTGGTCCATCACGACATCGAGCATTTCCTGTTCATCGCCGGCGGCGTGGGCATCACGCCCATCATGAGCATGCTCCGCTACCTCCGCGATACGGACGATCCGCGGCCCGCCGTGCTCCTCTATGCCAACAAGACCGCCGCGGACATCATCTTCGCCTCGGAGTTGGAGCAGTTGCCGGACCATGTGCGGGTTGTGCACGTGCTCTCCCGGCCCGATGACTCCTGGACCGGGCGCACCGGGCACATCAACCGGGCGCTCATCGAGGAGGCCGCCGGCGAGCACTTGGAAATCACCCACGTCTTCCTCTGCGGCCCGCGTCCCATGATGTACGCCGTCATGGGCGAGCTGAAGAAAGCCGGCATCGCCCGCCATCGAATCCACCACGAGCGCTTCACAATATAACCGCCCAAAATCCACCGAACACTACCCATCCGGTGGGCAATATGGTATAGGATGAGGCGCGTGGGCGGCCCATCTTCCCACGAACATTTGGTTAGGAGGTCTACGGATGGCCCGAGAAAGAACGATCTCAACCGGAAGATGCTATCTTTGCGGCGGCGTATTCGCCAAGGCGGCGATGACCACTCATCTCAAGTCCTGCCGGAAGAAGGCGGGCGGTTCCGAATCGGCACCGGCCGACAGGCGAAAGGCCTTCCACCTGGTGGTCGAAGGCCGCTATGCCCCGGAGTACTGGATGCACCTGGAAGTCGATACCGGCGCCGCGCTGGAGACGCTCGATCGGTTTCTTCGCAATATCTGGCTGGAATGCTGCGATCACATGAGTGAGTTCCGGATCGACGGCGACCGCTATTCGTTCGCACCCTTCGGTTTGGGGAGCGATACCCCGGATGTTCGGCTCCGGGACGTGCTCGCGCCGGGAATGAAGTTCGAACATGCGTACGATTTCGGGAGCACCACCTACCTGCGTTTGAAGGTGGTGGCGGAGGTCGAGAGCCCCGTGAGGCAAGACGAGATCGGAATGCTCGCGCAGAATGAGCCGCCGGCGATCCCGTGTGATGAGTGCGGCAAACCCGCCACCCAAGTCTGCCGGCAGTGTATGTACTCGGGGAAAGGCTGGCTCTGCGAGGAGTGTGCGGCCCGGCACGAGTGCGATGAGTGGATGCTCTTGCCGGTGGTCAATTCCCCGCGCGTCGGCGTGTGTGGGTATGCAGGATGACGCCGCAGAGCGATTTAGGAATACGACCCACATGAGAGTTCTAACCGTTGCCACCCGCCGGGGGGAATTGGCCCTCGCCCAGACCCGGACTGTCATCGCCGCATTGCAGGCCAGGCATCCCGGCCTGGAGGTGCGCATCCAGGAGATCACCACGACCGGCGATAAGGACCGGATCACCGCCTTGTGGGACCTGAAGGACACGGGGTTCTTCACGTCCCAGTTGGAGGAGGCGCCGCGGGCCGGGGAGGCGGATTTCGCCGTGCACAGTTTCAAAGATCTGCCGACCCAGCAGCGCGAGGGCTTGGCGGTGACCGCGATCTTCAACCGGCAATGGCCCGAGGATTGTCTGCTCGCCCGGCGGCCGACCGGCTCGTTGGACGAATTGCCCAAGGGCGCGAAAGTCGGAACATCCAGTTTGCGGCGGGCGGCCCAACTGCGGCATCGGCGCCCCGATCTGGAACTGGTGCCGCTGCGCGGCAACGTCCAGACGCGCATCCGTAAGCTGCAAACCACCGACCTTGACGCCATTATCCTGGCCCGGGCCGGGCTGGAGCGCCTGGGTCTGGCCGAGCTGATCTCCGTCACCTTCGATCCGAAGCAATTTCTGCCCGCGCCGGCGCAGGGTGCCCTGGCGATTCAGACCCGCAGCGACGATCGGGAGACCGTCGCGATCGTGCAATCCATCGATGATGCTCTGGCCCGCGTGCTGGTCCTGGCGGAGCGGCAGGTCCTGGTTACCATGCAGTGTGGCTGCCACGCCCCGGTCGGGGCTTACGCCGAAGCCCATGGCGAGGCCATGGAGATTCACGCCTTCATCTCGGATATCGAGGGCCACCACGTGATCCGCAAGCAGGCCGAGGGCCTCGTATCGGAGGCCGTATCGTTGGGCGAGCGCGTCGCGCAGGAATTGCTCGAGGCGGGCGGCCGGGAGATTCTGCAGGAATTGGAGAAGCAGCCGGGTGGTAGGGTGGGGCTTGCCCCACCGTCCAGTCGTGCTGCGCTGCGGAGGTCACAGAAAACGGTGGGGCAAGCCCCACCCTACGCGAAAGGTATGGCCTACCTGGTAGGAGCCGGCCCCGGGCGGGCGGATCTGATCACGCTGCGCGGGGCCGAGCTGATCAGGATGGCCGATTGCATCATCGTCGACAAGCTCGCGAACCCGGCCCTGCTGGAGATGGCCCGCAAGGACGCCGAGATCATCCACGTGCCGAAGCGCATCGGGCCCGGCTCCTTCACGCAGGACCAGATCAACCGCATCCTCGTGGACAAGGCCCTCGCGGGCAAGATCGTCGTGCGTCTCAAAGGCGGCGATCCCTGCATCTTCGGCCGGTGCACCGAGGAGGCGGTGCTGCTGAACGAGGCGGGCGTCGACTTCGAGATCGTGCCGGGCATCACCGCCGCGATTGCCGCGTCCGAGTACACGGGTATCATGCTGACCGACCGGCGGTACAGCTCGCAGGTCGCCTTCATCACCGGCCGCGAGGCCGAGGGCAAGGAAGACAGCAACATCGACTGGGAGGTCCTCGCCCGCTTTCCAGGCACGCTCGTCTTCTACATGGGCATCGGCACTCTGCCCACGATTTCTGGGCAACTGATGGCCCACGGCCGGTCCGCCGATACACTCGTGGCGCTCGTCGCCAACGCGACGCTCCCCACCCAGCGGGTCGTGCGCGCGTCACTGGACGGGATCGTCGAGACGTGCCGCCGCGCGGAGATCGAGCCGCCGGCCTTGATCATCGTCGGCCCGGCGGCGCAGGGCGAAGCCGGCCTGAACTGGTTCATGCGCAAGCCCCTGTTCGGCCGGACCCTCGTCGTGACGCGGGACGCCGCCGGCAACGCCGAGATGGCGCAAAAGATTATCCTGCGGGGCGGCTGTCCCGTGGAGTTCACCACGATGACCCTCCAGTCCCTGACCGGCCGCAACGAATTCTTCCAGGTGCTGACGGAGTTGACGAGCTATGACTGGGTGATCTTCACCAGCCCGAACGGCGTCACGGTCTTTTTCGACGCGATGGACGCCCTCGGCAAGGATGCCCGGGTCTTCGCCTCCGCTCGGCTGGCGACACTCGGTGCCAAGACCGCCGAGCGCCTCGCCCGGTACGGCCTCAAGGCCGATTTCGTGCCCACGACCTTCACGGGCCGCGATCTGGGCCTGCAATTGCTGTCCTACGCGAATCTGCACGACAAGAAGGTCCTGTTGTTGCGCTCCGAGCTGGCCTCCGATGAGCTGGTCGAGGTACTCCGGCAGGGGGGCGCCCAGGTGCGCGATGTCTCGATCTACACCGCCGTGCCGCATGTGGCACCCCCGCCCTCGGGGGTGATCGAATCCCAGCCGGGGGCGGCTGGGCCACAGGGTCTCGAAGAGCAGATCCGCGCAGGAGGCATCCATTGGCTGACGTTCGCCAGCCCCTCGGCGGTGCGGGGCTTCTGCGAGCAGATCCCGCCCGAGACGGTCAACGCCGGCCAAGTGAGAGTCGCGTCCATCGGACCGGTCACCTCCAGAGAACTGACTCAACTCGGTGTTCGCATCGACATTGAGGCGACCGAGCACACGGTCGACGGAATGCTCGACGTCATCGAGGCCGCCGAACGCGGCTGACAAGGAGACGGTATGAATCGCCACGTAGGGTGGGGCTTGCCCCACCGAGATTCACGGCATCCGAAGAACCGGTGGGGCAAGCCCCACCCTACAGTCATCGTCATGTTGTCGGGGCTCATGGCGATGCCCTTGTGGGCGGAGGATTTCCGTAACATCCGTACGGGATGGGAGATTCTCAGCGGAACGTATGCCGACCAGCCGTACGTGGTCAAGACCGAGGACGGCGCGTGGTTGTGCGTCCTCACGACCGGCGCCGGCCGGGAAGGGGCGCAGGGTCAGCACGTCGTGAGTCTGCGGAGCAAGGACCAGGGCCGGACGTGGTCGAGACCGGTCGATGTCGAGTCCGCCGATGGTCCCGAGGCGTCCTACGCGGTGCTGCTCAAGGTCCCGGGCGGTCGGGTCTATGCCTTTTACAACCACAACACGGACAATCTGCGGCAGGTCAAAGGGGACAATCCCCCGTACAAGGACGGCTGGTGCGCCCGCGTCGACACGCAGGGCTATTTCGTATTCAAGTACACCGACGATCACGGCCGCACGTGGTCGCCGCACCGTCATGTCGTTCCCGTGCGCGAGATGCAGATCGATCGCGAGAACCCTTACGGCGGCAAGGTCCGCTTCTTCTGGAACGTCGGCCGGCCCTTCACGCACAAAGGCGCCGCCTATGTCCCGCTGCACAAAGTAGGCGGATTCGGGCGCAATTTCATAACTCGCTCCGAAGGCGTCTTGCTCAAGAGCACGAACATCCTCCGCGAAAGCGATCCGGAGAAGATCGCATGGGAGACGTTGCCGGATGGGGAGGTAGGGCTGCGGACCCCGCCCGGCGGCGGACCGATTGCCGAGGAGCAGAGCTTCTGCGTCCTCAGCGACGGGTCGTTCTACTGCGTCTATCGCACCATCGACGGCCACCCCGCGTGCAGCCTCAGCCGCGACGGCGGCCGTACCTGGAGCACGCCGCAGTACGCCCGCTACGCCGACGGCCGGCTGATCAAGCACTCCCGGGCCGCCAACTTCGTCTGGAAGTGCGGCAACGGCAAGTACCTCTACTGGTTCCACAACCACGGCGGCCGGTCGTACGACGACCGCAACCCCGTCTGGCTCTGCGGCGGCGTCGAGGTCGATTTGCCGCAGGGCAAGGTGATTGCCTGGTCCCAGCCGGAGATCGTGTTGTACGACGACGACACGTACATCCGCATGAGCTATCCCGACCTCATCGAAGACCAGGGCCGGTTCTTTCTGACGGAAACCCAGAAGGATATCGCCCGTGTGCATCCCATCGATCGCGCCTTGCTGGAAGGACTCTGGGGCCAGGCCGACAATCGCCAGGTGGCGACTGCCGGACTGATTCTCGATCTGCCCCGGCAGGGCGACGCCATACCGGCCAGTGTTCCCATGCCGCCACTGTCGGCCTTCCTCACGCTCGGCGCGGGCCCCGCCGGGCACGAGACGAAGGACCTGCGCCGCGGTCTCGCGGTGGAGGTGTGGGTGACGTTCGAAGCGCTCACGCCCGGCCAGGTCCTGCTCGACAACCGGACCGCTAGTGGCCAGGGGCTGTGTCTCCAGACGACGTCGCGCGGCACCGTGGAGATCATTCTGAACGATGGACGCAGCGAGAGCCGTTGGGACTGCGATCCGGGTCTCGTGCAGGTGGGAAAACCGCATCACCTCGTGGTCAACGTCGATGGCGGTCCGAAGATCATCACCTTCGTGGTGGATGGTCGCCTGTGCGACGGCGTCACGGCGCGCCAGTTCGGCTGGGGCCGGTTCAATCCGAATTTGCGCGAGGTCAACGGCGACAAGATGCTGCGGATCGGCCCGGATTTCCGCGGCCGGATTCATCGGCTGCGTCTCTACAACCGTTACCTGCGGACCTCGGAAGCCGTCGGCAATTACCGGGCCGGGCCGCCCGGCGGGGCAATCGCGTGTGGGCGTGCTGATCTTTGAATGATCCGCGACGAGCACCCGGTCCGTGGTCCGCCGCCGTTCGGAGTTCCGCGTTTACGCGGGTCGAAACAGTCCTGCCTTCCGCGTCTACAAAGGCTTGAGCCGCTGCGCGGTCTGGACCCGCCTGAAGGCGAAACTCCAAACGGCTTCAGCGCCGAACATGCGATTGCTCTGGGCCGCCCGGCAGGGCAAACACCAAGTCGTTTGCTGTATGGGTGGCATCGTCAAGCGGAGTCTTCGGAGCTTGGCGATGGCGGATTGCCCGTGCGCCGGACCATCGCCAAGGCCTACCGGCCTTGACGCTGCCATCCGTCTTCGGGACTTTGCGTTTGCCCTGGGCCGTCCGGCGTGGCGTCTTGACGTTCCGGTCGCGGAAGTGGTATATGAAGCCACGGAGCCTGTGGCAGGCTCGCCCGAGTCTCTAATAGAATGAGCCTGAATATGTCATTGCGAGGAGCGCAGCGACGAAGCAATCTCAAGTTGATGGAGTGTCTTCAATGGGTTTTCCGGAAATCCGAATGCGGCGGCTACGGACCAACGCCACCATGCGCCGGATGGTGCGCGAGACGACGGTGCGGGTCGATGATCTGATCTATCCGCTCTTCGTCCGCGCGGGTCAGGGGCTCAAGACGCCGATCCCCTCGATGACCGACTGCTTCCATTTCTCGCCGGACCGGGTTGCCGAGGAAGCCGCCGAGGTCGCCGATCTCGGCGTTCCCGCGGTTCTGCTATTCGGTCTGCCTGCGCAGAAAGATGAGAAAGGCTCGGAAGCGTGGTCGGAAGACGGCGTGGTGCAGCAGGCGATCCGCGCCATCAAGAGCCGCACGCCCGACCTGCTGGTGGTCACCGACGTCTGCCTGTGCGAGTACACCAGCACAGGCCATTGCGGCGTCTTTCGGTCCCCATCCGCACGCGACCGTGGCATGGGCTTCCAGCCCATGAATCATCGGCAGGATGCCGATGCCACGAAGACGTCCTCGCCCCGCATCGACAACGACGCCACCCTGGAGCTGCTGGCCAAGATGGCGTTGTCGCACGCCCAGGCCGGCGCGGATATCGTCGCGCCCTCGGACATGATGGACGGCCGCGTCCGCGCGGTCCGCCAGGTCCTGGAATGCAACGGCTTCGACGAGGTCGCGATCCTCTCCTACGCCGCCAAATTCGCCTCGGCGTTCTACGGCCCGTTCCGCGACGCCGCGGAATCGACCCCCGCCTTCGGCGACCGTAAGAGCTACCAGATGGACCCCGCCAACGCCCGCGAGGCGCTCCGCGAGATCGAGCTGGACCTCGAGGAGGGCGCCGACCTGGTCATGGTCAAGCCGGCCCTGAGTTATCTCGACATCATCCGCCGGGCCCGCGAGCGATTCGACTGTCCCATCGCCGCCTACAACGTCAGCGGCGAGTACATGATGCTCCACGCCGCCGCCGCCGCCGGCCTGCTCGACCGCGACGCCGCCATGCTGGAAATGCTGACCTCCATCAAACGCGCCGGCGCCGACATCGTCCTGACCTATTTCGCCAAACGAGCCGCCAAGCTGTTATGAACGGAGGACTGCCGATATGGGCGAAGCTCTGAAGTCTCTGACAATATCCGGCTTCAAATCGATTGAGAAGCTGGAGAACCTGGAGCTGTGCAGACTGAACGTGCTCATCGGAGCCAACGGTGCCGGCAAGAGCAATTTCGTGGACTTTTTCCGCCTGCTCCGCGCGATGGCGGAAGAAGGCCTCCAGAAATTCGTCATAGAGCATGGCGGTGCCGATGGTTTCTTCTTCATGGGCCCCAAGCACACTCGTCGAATTTCTGCGCGTCTTGAGTTCGGCGAGTACAGGTACGCGTTTGATCTGGCTCCAACAAGCTCAGCTGCGTTGATGATCGAGGAAGAGCGTTTCGGTGACAGGGATGGGTCCGCCGATTCTGTAGCCAGAGGAGTCCGCGAATCTCTCCTCACGAAGAGCTACGCTTATAGGACGATTTCCACTTGGGTCGTTTATCACTTTCACGACACCAGCATGCTTGCTCCGATGCGGCGCGATCAATCGGTGCGGGATCGTCAACGGCTTCGGCCGGATGCGTCAAATGTTGCCGCTTTCCTGCTGCATCTGAGAGAATGTTGGCCGGAAACCTATGGTCTCATTCGTGACACCGTGCGCATGATTGCCCCGTTTCTCGATGATTTCGTCCTCCAATCCGAGGAAAAGGGCGGGCAGGAACTGGTACGCCTGGAATGGACCCAGAAGGGTAGCGACTTTCCGTTCCAGCCGAGCCAGCTTTCTGACGGCACGATCCGGTTCATCTGCCTGGTGAACGCCTTGCTTCAGCCCGACCCGACGACGACGATTCTGATCGACGAGGCGGAGCTTGGCCTGCATCCGTACGCGATCGCTCTACTGGCCGAGCTCATCCAGTCGGCCGCAGAACGAACGCAGGTGATTCTGTCAACCCAGTCCCCGGCACTCCTGGATCGATTCCGCCCGGAGGATGTCATCGTGGTCAGCCGTGAGCAGGGAAGGTCTGCCTTCAGGAGGCTCGATCCCTCGGCTCTGCGGGAGTGGCTGGAAGAGTACTCCGTCGGCGAACTCTGGCAGAAGAACGTCGTGGATGGAGCACCTGTGCATGAATGATCTCGGCATCATCGTAGAGGGCCAGACGGAGCAGGCCTTCATGCGCGATATCTTGGCGCCGCATCTGCGGACGTTCGGCGTGGGAGCGTGGGCGCGATTGCCGGGTCGGGTCCATCGCCGTGGCGGTGTTCCTGCGTGGGAGGTGGTGCGCGGAGATATCCTGCGGACACTGAAAGAAAGGCACGGCCGGTACTGCACGACGATGTTCGATTTCTATGGCATGCCTTCTGATTGGCCGGGGCGGGATCATGCATCGACCGGACCTATGAGTGAGCGTGGGAAGTGCGTAGAGGCTGCTCTGTCTGAAGATGTCGCGAGATGCGCAGGCAGTGGTTTCCCCTCGATGCTATTCATACCCTATGTGCAAATGCATGAGTTTGAAGCCTTGCTCTTCAGCAACGTCGATAC
>Ga0194125_10007190_pt1 | contig 16128 bp, 15 predicted proteins | sample TA2KigC250mmetaG_FD_148626 | JGI IMG/M metagenome (GOLD analysis project Ga0194125, IMG submission 148626) | Freshwater microbial communities from Lake Tanganyika, Tanzania - TA2015034 Kigoma Deep Cast 250m | ecosystem: Environmental > Aquatic > Freshwater > Lake | place: Tanzania: Lake... | reverse complement strand
ACCCGCGACACGAGGGGGGGGGGGGGGGGGGGGGGGGACGTCGCCCCCTAAAAATACCCCGAGTGACTGGAACCTGAGGCCGCGGGATTGCCGGAGGGGTGACGACTGATCGAAGATTATTCGACTGGTGGACTATCGTGAAGCTTGGACTTGAGGTGGGACCCCATTAGCGATCAGATCTGTCGTTAGGCCCTTCGAAATGCAACATGGAAACCGGCTATACAAGGCCTCCACCCCCGGGGGTACCCCCCCAAAAAAATTAGTTTAGGAGTTCCGCCAGCAGCGCCTTGTACTAGGGTGTGAACAAAAGAGGGCGAGGCTTTTCCAAAAAGCATACCCAGATAGATATCTATTCTTTTGCGCGACAGGGTTCAAAAAGCAGTATGAAAAAAAAGTTCAGGAAAGCTCGCTTCAAGGGACTCAAGTAAATTTTGATAGCAGTGGACGAGTTGTCACCTAGCGCACCCGGCAACGTTTGCTCATGATGACTGAGTGAATTTTTTTAGAATGGATGGGATTTGGCGGTCATTAATTCAGTGCAAATCGGGAAAAGCGCATCGTGACTCGTCTAGGCGTCAAGAACAGCCCCGTTCAGCGTTTGCGGGCTGAGAGTCGTTCATTTCTCGGAGTAAAGATCATGGGATCTAACGCTACATTGACGATGGGCGGGATAACGCGAGTTGCCCTCGCGTTTACTGTCATGGTGTGTGTTTGCTTTTGTGTACGCGCGCAGGCGGAGTCGAGCGAGGTATCTCAATCGGGCGTCGCGGAAATTTCTTGCCGGCTAGAGTCATTGGGAAGTACGACCGGTCGTGACGCAAAAACATCGGTGGTGTGTGACTATCGTCATGAGCCGACTTTCATACCGGGCCAGTTGGCGCTCGAGGTTGCGGGAACCAAAGTTAAGCTCCTGCGGGAAAACATAAAAAGATATCCTGCCGAAGGTCAAAAGACGGCGCTTCTCGCTATTTTCGACGTAAGTGATCCGCGACGGGGGGAAACTACAAAGCTGGTTTATCCGAAAATCGTGGAGGCCCTTGTTGGACAGCGTCCGGCGCACCTGGTTTTTGGCGTAGCAACTTTCGCGCAGTCACTCGACACGGTGTTCCCGTTGCAGCCGATCACCCCCGCGGCAAAGTTAGACGGTATTACCTTCTCTGCGACTGGTGCAGCGACGGAGCTTAACCGTGCGACACTCGCCGCCTTGAAAAAACTTTCTAGTGAAAAAGCAGATCGGAGGGTCTTGTTAGTTGTCTCCGATGGAAAGGCTGAGGACACAGCGTACAAGCTCGCCGATGTAGTCGCAGAGGCGAAAAAATTTCGAATTCCGATCGCAACTGTTGGCATTTCAGAGCGTCCGTCGGAGACACCATCACTTCAGTCGCTGAGGCTCCTCGCAGATCAAAGTGGCGGGGCTTTTTTCGATTTTAGTGGTAAAGAAGTTCCTGCTGACTTTCGGTCAAGATTGCTTTCGCCGATAGAGGTGGGCGGTCGACTTTCTTTTGACGGATCCGATTTTTTCGGTAAACGTTCGATCTCTGTCATTCTTACAAGTGCCGAGAAGAAGGCGATCACGGCGAAAACTGAGTTCAATTTTCCCGATACCCGCGGATGGCAAGCGAAGATCAAGGATTTCGCAATCATCTACTGGTGGATTTTCGTCTCTGCAGTCGCCGTACTCGCCGGGGTCATATGGGGTGCAGTTCGTTACCGACGGACTCGTCGCGAGCGATCACTGCAAAACCGACTAGTTGCAGAGTTTCGTGCGTTAGACGGCAATGAAACGCGGTACGAGGTTCGTAAGTCTGCCGTAACGATTGGGCGTGCCATGCAGAACGATATTGTCATTACCAACCAGTCGGTATCCGGAAGACATGCTGAACTGCACCGGACAAGAGAGGGTGGTTTTAGATTGTCTGATCTTGGATCTACCAATGGAACGTTAGTTAACGAGACTCGCATTACCGCGGTAGATTTAAAGGATGGCGACCTAGTACAACTTGCTGAGATACGTTTGCAATTCAAGCTCTTCGACTAATAAGAGGGAGGCGATATGGCGGATGACGATACAACTCGAATCATGCGAAGACCTGACTTGTCGGGTGATAAGACAGTCAAAGTCGGCTCTAGAGCGGACGGTGGCGATGACGATGTTGACTCAGTCACGCGGGTTTACCGACCGAAATCGCCAAGCGGTGACGCTTCTTCCGGTGAGAGTAAAGAAGGTGAGCTCGTCGTAGGTTGGTTAGTGGTTATTGAGGGACCGGGGCGCGGTCGATCCCTGCCGATCGGTTTCGGCGTAACCGGAATTGGGCGAGGGGACTCCGATCGCATCTCCCTAAATTTTGGTGACTCCGAAATTTCAAGAGATCGCCACGCAGTGCTTACTTATGATCACAAGGGACGCCGTTTCTTTATCCAACATGGTGGTGGAGCGAACCTCACATATGTCGGTGATGACCCAGTGCTCCAGCCTATGGAGTTAAGAGGTCGAGAGGTGATTGGTATCGGTCAAACCAAGCTTTGCTTCGTGCCGTTTTGTAGCCCTGAGTTCGGATGGTAGTCGACGCTAAGCTGCTAGGGGAGCTGACGGTATGAAACTTGGTGTGATACGAGCGACGGACGGAGTTTTCGCGGATCAAATTCTGGGTGAACGTGAACGTCAGGAGGATGCAGTCGCACATCGAGTTTTTAATGATGGCGATTCTATGTTGGTGGTACTCGCCGACGGTATGGGAGGACATCAAGGGGGGGAGGTCGCCTCGCAAACAAGCGTGGATTCTTTTATCAGCGCATTTTTAATCGACTTTCCAGCCCTCAAAGTTTCCTATCGTTTATTTGGCGCTTTGGAGCGGGCAAATAAAGAGCTTGAAAGTTTAGGAAAAAAGAACGCGGACCTTGAGGGGATGGGAAGTACGTTAGTCGCGGCGACTTTTTCACAATTGGGGATGTCGTGGATCAGTGTTGGCGACTCTTTGTTGCTGAGAGTTCGAGGGCGGGCGCTCCAGCGACTGAACCAGGATCATTCGATGGCTCCCGTGCTGGACGAAGCAGTCAAAAAAGGCACCCTGACTCGCGAGCTGGCTGCCAGTCATAAAGATAGAAACGCCCTGCGGTCTGCCGTAACCGGTGCCGCTATCGATCTTGTCGATATCTCGGATCGCGCTGAGTCGCTGCGTGCCGGGGATGTGATTCTGTTGGCGTCGGATGGCCTACTCACGCTGTCAAATGATGAAATCATTCGTATTGTACGGACAAAAAAAGCCGCGGGTGCTCGGACAATCGTTAGCGCACTACTTGAAGCTGTTAGTCAGAAAAAGCGGCGTCGCCAAGATAACACCACCGTTGCGGCGATCGTCATTGAACGCCCGTCAACTCGCGACTTTTCGGCTGACCGAACTTGGTCACCGCTGCGGTCATTCGGAGTCACCGCGCTGATCTGCTCGATACTGATCGCAGTATTGGTGGGCTTGAGCTTATCGTTAGTTAAGCCGGTATCAGATCTGCTTCAGGTTGTCTCGAGCGGATTGCAATCAGACCTTGGAGAATTGATTGATGGTAATAAAACAGAGTCGGTAGGAGCGGAATCCGTCGACATTTCGAGCCCGCCGCTTGGTGAAGATACTCCCGTTAAAGAGAGTCACACGCCCTCTGCTTCCGAGGCTCCAAATTTGGAGCAGATAAAACCGAGCGTTGGTGCCGGTGGGGGCTCCCAAGGCGGGGTTTTCCGTGAGGAAGAGAACGACGGGGAGGTTGGCGCCAGCGCAATCTCACGAAAGGGGGAGGGCCAACCACCCCAGAATAAAGACGATGTCGGTGCAGCCCCAAACCAGCAAAAAGAGTCTCAGTCCGATTCTAAGTACCCGAAAATTTCTCGGCCCGACAAATAGTCTATGGAAGACGCGTTGAAGAAGTGTAGGAAGCGGGGAGTGAATAGTAGGAGAAAAAAAAACGCTGTTATCTTTTGCTTTTTTTTAGTCGTTTATCCCGTGCTGATCTTGCCCGTTGCGTGGAGCGCATCTGAGGGAGAGAGTGATTTTGATTTACGCGGTCACGGGTCAGGAGTGATCGTTGATGCGGAAGGCACAGTGTTGACGAATGCGCACGTAATAGAGGGTGCTCAAAAAGTACTGGTGCAGTGGAAAGATGGCGGCGGGCGGGTCGGATATGCAGAAGCAGAGGTTTTAGCGATAGATAAAGAGCAAGACCTAGGGCTAGTTCGAGTTCGTAATTTGCGCGTCCCGCCGATTGCGTTCGCCGCGGTGGCTGTTAGAAAGGGGGTACCTGTGTTCGCAATCGGGTTCCCGGGGGTTGCGGAGGACGCCATTGGCGGCACTGTCAACGATATAAGAAATAATTTTGTAGAGGCGACAGTCACTTCAGGGATAGTCAGTCGTTTCGTTGGGCCTTATGTTCAGCACAGCGCAATCATTAGCGGAGGAAATAGTGGCGGAGCGTTAGTAGACGGGTGTGGAAACTTGATCGGCGTCAATACAGGGATTGCATTGCAGGATTCACAGCAGGGCGATCTATTTGAGGCTGCGGGTTTTGGCTACGCGATCAATGCATCTATTGCTTATGAGTTTGCAAGGCGAAACGGAATAGTTCCGATCAGGTCGGAAGAATTCTGTGAACAGACGGGTGTCGACGCGATCGATCGAGCGGATCAAAAGGTCGTTCGTGTAATTGATCTTGCCTATCGGGAGTCAAAAGGTGTTCCCGGAAGAGGCAAGGGCATTTTTCTCCCGGTCGTTGCAATCGCGGCTGTTTTCTTAGCGCTAATGTTCACCGTCTTTCGTAATCGAAAAGCAGAAACTGTCGCAGCGGGACCGGTATTTGTGCCGCCTCCGACCTCCGCTAGTTCGAACATTGCCTGGTCAATCGATGGTCGGACGACCGATGGGCAACCAGTTCATGGGAGGGTGGTCGAAAGCCGGCATACCGAATCTGCTCCTTTAATCCTCGGCCGAGACGTTCTTTGTGACGTTATGGTGTCCGACTCTACGGTATCTCGTAATCACGCCAAGTTGTTTGTATCAGGCGGTCAACTTTGGTGTGCCGACTTAGGATCCAGTAACGGCACTAGAGTGAATGGGCAGGTCTGTGGAAAAGCTTCAATTCGAGTGCCAGTGGGTAGCGTGTTAACTCTCGGGGAAGTCGTACTCAATGTCACGTATGCGTCTAGAGGAGTTCGAACATGACGTTTAACGATGCGGTAAAAACAGGGTTTAGAAAGTATTTTGTTTTTGGTGGGCGTGCTTCGAGATCAGAGTACTGGTTTTGGATCTTGTTTACCTTCCTTTTAGCGTTAGGTGGCGTTGTGCTAGACGTTGCGTTTGGCTGGGGGTCGAAGCCCGAGGAGGGGTCCGGACCCCTTGCAACGCTCGCTAGCGTTGCGACATTTATTCCGAGTTTTGCTGTTTCAGTCCGCCGCCTTCACGATACCAATCGGAGTGCCTGGTGGTTAAGTGGGGTGTTTATTGGCTGGTTCGTTTTCGCGCTACTAATGATTGGGGTCTTTGAAGCCGTTGGGAACGATTCGGACACCGGTTGGATCGTCGCCGCCATCGTTGGACTGCCTTTGGTTGGGTTTAGCATCGCCCTAATGGTCTTTCCTTTCTTGGCCGGAACTCCCGGTGCTAATCGTTACGGAGCGCCTGAATTGCCCCAGTTTAATTCAGCGAGAAACGTCGGAGCGGGTCCAAGCGATGAGACGGCTTTGGTGAGCTCGAATGTAAATCGATGGGTGCTATCTGGATTTGACTCGGTTGGAAATATAGTGCGATTTGAATTTGATGTCGTGAATCGGTCGAGTCGAAGTTTCATCATTGGTCGAAATAGCGATGTGTGTGATCTTGTAATTGATGATCTTAGCGTTTCACGGAAGCACGCTGAGATTGTCGTTAATCCCTCCGGGGTTTATATACGAGATTTAGGTTCGTCTAATGGAACTCGCATGAATGGGCAGAAATTATCGAATGATTCTTTACGTTTGCCGGTAAATGGAACTCTTTCCTTGGGGTCGGTGGAGCTGAGTATTTTCGGGTCGTAGTTATGCCAAAAGAACTAAGCGAAGGAACGATGATTGGTGAGTACCGAGTTAAGGGGGTGCTCGGCCAGGGAGGGTTTGGTCTTACGTATTTGGCTTACGATGAGAGTCTCGATCGCGATGTAGCCATCAAGGAGTACTTCCCGAGAGAGTTTGCGCATCGTGATGCTGGTCGAACGATCATTCCTAATCAAGACGAACAAGATCGGGCAGACTTCGAGTGGGGGATGAAACACTTTGTCGAGGAGGCGCGAAGCTTAACTAGGTTCAGGCATAAAAATATCGTCGGGGCGATTCGATTCATCAGAGAGAATGGTACGGCATATCTTGTGATGGAGTACTGCGACGGCGAATCGCTTGAGGCGATGGTCAAAAAAGCCGGCTCTCTACCCCCACATGTTTTGATGCCCATCGTGAGTCAATTACTGGATGGTCTCGATGAGGTTCATCGAGCACGTCTTTTGCACCTCGACGTCAAGCCTTCGAATATTTTCGTTAAGAAAGATGGGACAGTTGTATTGCTGGACTTTGGATCAGCGCGACAAGCTATTTCAAGTCATACGAAGAGCGTCAAGATCGCCTCAGCCGGGTATGGGGCGATTGAGCAAGAGAGTGCGGATATCGATTCGGGCAAACTGGGACCGTGGACCGATGTCTACGGGTTAGGAGCGACTCTTTATCGGTTGATTACAGGGAGTCGTCCGCAGCAGGCGACGGCCCGGCTCTTTCAGGACACTATGCCGGCGCTGAGCTCTTTCGCAGAGCGTGGTTACAGCGCGGGTCTGATTAACGCGGTGAGCTCTGCAATAAGCATCAAGCCGCAAGACAGACCTCAGTCAATAGCTGAGTTTCGAACATTACTGTCTCACGTTAGTTCGATTCCCGCGGGATCTACGTCTGAAAACACCTCACTTCGCGATGATCCTTCTTTGAAGGATAGTTGGACTCCTTGGGCTCCTCTCTTAGTGGTTCTTGGTTTTGTCGCGTTCGTTGTGTTCTGGGTAAACAGGTCAGGCGAGGATCCTCCGACTGATGATCCGCCGCCTTTGGCTCTGCCAGGCGAAGAGCCTTACTCCAATCCAGCCGACCCACCACCCGAAGGACCCGGTGTCACTCGTTGTCCTCCGGGGGGGGTGTGGACAGATTGTTACGGCGAGTTTAAGTCCGACAACGGGGACGTCTACCGTGGTTTGTGGATGGGGAACCAACGCCATGGGCGTGGCGAGGAAAAGCGCACGGACGGTGTTCGCTACGTTGGTGATTTCCGGAAAGACCTTTGGCATGGCCAGGGAGAAATTTTTTGGCTGAATGGCGATAGGTACGTCGGTCGATTCCAAAACGGATTGAGAGATGGGCAGGGGACATATTACTGGCCTGACGGCTCTAAGCACGTTGGTCTTTGGCGGGCTAACAAGCGTCAGGGCTATGGGGTCGAATATGCTCCTAACGGTCGCGTTGTTGTGTCAGGAAATTGGACTGACGATAAGCCTCCGACGGACAGCATTCCGTCAGAGCCGGATACCGGCTCCTCACCGGGCGCACAGGTCAAAAATCTTTATATCGACGTGGCAAATAACACGGGATATCGGATTGATTATTTGTATGTTCGTTACGCAGGAACTTCTTCGAGAGGGTCAGACCGGCTGGGGCAAGCAACATTGAGTTCGGGTAGCAAGTTTAAGGTTGACCTTCCGAGGTCTGAAAGTGAAATCTTTGATGTTATCGCTTGTGATGTAGATGGCGACGAGTACATCGTACAAAATGTGAACGCTCTTACGTCGGATGCGGTTATTACGTTCGACAGTAGGACTTATAGTAAGTGCCGGTCGAATTAGTCTCGCACACATGCCGAGGCATTCGCACGAACTGACTAAGCGGAGACTCTAACGGTGGAGGACTACTTAAGCTCATTGATCGCATGGGTCGGAGGATTTCTCCTCCTTGCATTGATCATTTTGTTGCTTCCCTTTGTAATCGCCGTTATCCGAGGGCACCGCTATAAGTGGGTGATTCTGGTGCTATGTGTGTTTGGCGTTTTTGGACTGCCCTGGCTCGCTGCATTTATTTGGTCTGTGTGGCCTAGCCAATCATCTTTTGCAGAGCCTGTTTTAGGTAACCCAACGGGTACAGGGACAAGGAATATCGGCGATACCTTGGGTGCCGTGGACGTTGGTAAGTCTCGGGGTCGAGCGACTGAGCAGCTCCTGTGGAAAGGACCCAGTGCAGACGTAGAGGCGATATCCCCTGCGAGAAGATGGTCGATTAGCGGGTTTGATTTATCGGGGCGACCGATACGTTTCGTTTTTGATTCGACGAAAAGGTGCGGCGATACCATTATTATTGGTAGAAATTCGACTGATTGTGAATTTTTCATTGACGACCCAAGCGTATCGCGTCGCCACGCAGAGATCTCGGTACGAGCCGAGGGAGTGTTTATTCGCGACTTGAACTCAGTAAATGGAACTCGGATTAATGGTCAGCGTGTTTCGGGCGCTCCTATTGAGATGCCGCTAAGCGGCACGGTTTCCGTCGGAGCGATTACGCTGGACTTTGGTAGGTCTTAAGTGAGTCAGGTTTCAGCTCTTCCAGTGACGGGTTAAGGTTTAGAGTTTATTGGCTTAGGCTAAAAATCTACGCTCAAAGCGTAGGAGTGGAGATTGAAAGTGCGCGGTCATTTTTTTAGACGGTTTGCCCTCGATGCCGCGCGTTGGAGCCGATATCGAAAACTTCTGTTGTGTTTAGGGGTGACGGCCCAGTTATCCGGCTGTGTATCGGTCGACACGTTGGTCTCGCAAAACTCTATTCGAGTGGGGATGACGAAAACCGAGGTCGCGAATGTAGTTTTATGGCAAGGAAACCTTGAGGACGATGCTTGGATCGGCGAATGTTTTTATGAATACGTTAGAGAAAGTCGTTGCGAGATTTTGTCTGGATCAGGGAGAAACCAATTTCTGGTCTTCTGTGGTGCATATAGCGAGTCAAGCTGTAGTGTCCGAGAGGGTAACTCTACTCTGAAGGGAGTTTATCGAACCTATAACGAGGCGAAGCGTTCCATAGCTCCTGCCCCAGCCTATTCACCGGCCTCAAGCGGGACTAGCCCGGGAGTGAATTCAAGGCCGCCAGCAGGCGATGGGCGGGCCAATTCGGAAAAAATGCAACGCTGTACAAAACGCGGGCTCAGTCCAGGGACTCCAGCTTTTAAAAAATGCTTTGCTGAGCAGTAAACGAAGGAGTTATCTGATCTAACCCGATTTTTTTGGTCCATGTTTAATGTTCATAAAAGGGACAGGAGACGTGGACGATGGGCAAGCAGAGATACACGACCGAGGAGATCATCCATAAGCTTCGGGAGGCGGATCTGCTGATCGGTCAGGGACAGACCCCAGCGGGGATGAGAACGCGATGAGATGATCTTTGGACAACCCATTGTCGTTTAAACGACAAATGCCTAATGCGGATACATCAAAGAGCTGCGTCAAAACCGAATTCTTACTCTCGCGTATCTTTCTTTGATCGTTGACTAAGCTCTCTGTGCGGAAGTGTTTTCGCAGCTCAAAAACGCTGTCAAAACACGATATTTACTTACACATTCTCTTACACACTGCTTAGTGATATCTGTAAATCATTGAAGGCCAACAGGGTTCTGTGAGTCCAGTCTTCTCATAATCCCTTGGTCCTTGGTTCGAATCCAAGCGGGCCCAGTCTTACACCGAAGACAGATTCGCAGCGTATCTGACCCTCGAGCAGGAAGGGCCCAGAGGTCAATCCGGGATTCTGACGCGACCGACGTTACCAATCGTCAGCTTCTAGATCCGACCGAAACTAAATCTCGGGGGGACGTCGGATTGACAGCATGAAACTTGACAACGGGAGTAACCAACCATGAATGTGTCACGCAGGCCCTTTCTCCTCATGACTTCGGCAGCCATTCTGGGATCTTCAATGATGGCAATCGCCCAGCCCTCTGCCTTTCAGGGCGACTGGTTCGCGACGCTCGACGTCGGCGCCGCCAGGCTGCGCCTGCGCCTGAACATTGCCGACGGACCGCGTGTAACGCTCTTCAGCATCGACCAGGGCAACACGCCCATCCCGGCAAGCAGCATCCGGGTGGATGGCGCGAAACTGCGGGTTGAGTGGCAGGTCCTCGGCGCCTCGTATGAAGGCACGCTGGCCAACGGCGCGATCGCGGGCACCTTCACGCAGGGCCAGGCCTTCTCGCTCACCTTCACGCGCAACGCGGCAGCCACAACGCCCGCCGTCATCCTCCCCCTGACCGCACAGCGCCTTGCCGCGCATAGGCAGAAGGCGGGTGCGCCAGCCCTCATCGCGGCCGCGCGCGCACCGAACGGCCGCGGCCTCACGCTTGTGGACGGTCAGCGCATGGTGGGCAACCCGGCTCCCGCCACGCCGGCCGACAAGTGGCACATGGGCTCCTGCACCAAGTCGATGACCGCCGCGCTCGTCGCACGCCTGGCCGAAACCGGCCGCGTGTCGTGGACAGATACGGTTGGCAGCGTCCTGGGATCATCGATCCCGGGCATGCGGGACGAGTATCGCAACGCAGGCTTCCTCCATCTCCTGTCACACCGCTCCGGCCTGCCCGGCAATATCCCGATCACGGAACTGACACGCTTCCCCCGCGAGAACGCCGACGCGCGTGAGGACCGGAAAAGATACGCAGCCATTGCCCTTCAGTCCACGCCCGATGGCCCGAGGGAAAAACACTTCGAATACTCAAACAGCGGGTACGTCGTGGCGGGCGCCATGCTCGAAGCCAAATGCGGAGAACCGTGGGAGGCCCTCGTGCGACGTCATCTTTTCGAACCGCTCGGCATGACCGGCGCAGGCTTCGGAGCACCGGGCACGCAGGGCCTGAACGACCAGCCCAGCGGACACAATGTCGGCGCAACCGGCACACTGTCCCCGTTCCCGCCAGGAAGTCCCGTCACGGACAATCCGGCCGTGATCGGTCCGGCAGGACGCATCCACGCTACGGCCGCCGACATCCTGATCTATCTCGAAGCCCATGCACGAAAGTCCGCCTTCCTGTCGGCTGACAGCTGGAAGCGCCTGCACACCTCACCCTTCGGCGGCACCTACGCGCTGGGGTGGGAGCGTCGTGGGGAATCGATCTGGCACAACGGCTCGAACACGCTTTGGTACGCCGAGATGCAGGCCGATCCCGTTCGCGGTACTGTCGCCATGGCGGCAGCGAATGACGGGCGGCTCGGAAACGTCCAGCCTGTTGTGGACACGGCACTGAAGGAAGCCCTTGCCGCCGTGAGCTGAATCAAAAAGGGCGGGCGCCGGCTTTTAGGGCGTTGCCGAGCTGACGGCGGTCGGTATCGGCTAACACCTCCGCAATCCATCGCGTCGCAGACCGTAAGGTGTCATCGAGGGCCTTGCGAGCCGCGATGGATTCGCCCGCGTCCTGCTGGAGGGCGCTCACGTCTCGAACTCCCAGGGCTTGCGCCTTGTTGTCTGTGCGACCGTATGCGTCGCCGCGGTGCGAGGGTGGTATCGGCTCGACTGACCGAGTCTTTGAGCGCGCGAGAGCGCCATCACCAGCTTCCCCAGGCGCTCTGCGGTGCTCACGAGCGCTGCGTATCGCTTCAGCCCGTCGCCCTCGCCGGTCTCTGCTCGATCTCGTCGAGTAGGGACTGCGTAGTTATACAAGCGCAGCTACAAGGAGCGCTCGTTGTCGTTTAAACGACAAATGCCAAACGCAGATACATCAAACAGGCACGTCAAAACCGAATTCTGACTCTCGCGTATCTTTCTTTGATCGTTGACTAAGCTCTCAGTGCGGAAGTGTTTTTGATGAGGGAAACTGCTGTCAAAAACACGATATTTACTTACACATTCTCTTACACACCGCTTAGTGACACGCGTAAGTCTTTGATGGCCAGCAGGGATTGTTGAGTCCAGTCTTCTCATAATCCCTTGGTCCTTGGTTCGAATCCAAGCGGGCCCAGTCTTTGCGTAAATCGCGTCCATTGCAAAGCTTGACGTCAAATTGACGTCGACGAGGGAAGCACTCAATGTGTAAGCGTCTGCACCCAACTCGCCACAGCTTCGTCGGTCATCAACCCACCGGGCCAGGTGATGGCGGGCTCGTACCACTCGTTGTTAGAGCGGATCCGGTTCCGGTACACCTTTAGCGACCAGCTCAGCTGGCCCTGATTGCTGGGTAGAACCTGTCCCGTATTGTCGATGTAGATCGAATCAGCCGAAGTGGAAAGCCCGATATGCACCACGCCGGGAAGGCGCCGAGCAATATCGGCGAAGTCTAGGCACGCACTTGCGCAGGTGTGGTCGGTAAGTAAGTAGACGCGGCCCTTAAACGGGGATCTGCCTGTCGGTGCATCGCTGGCGTATCGTGCAGGATGGGCCTTACGGACATAAGTCTTTCCCTCTGCGGCCGCTTTCTCGATCTCGTCAGCTCGCTTACGACGATATCGAGCGTCGGCTATCTGTCCGTGTTTTTCGGATTGCGCCGCATACTCCCGAAGAGTCTCTGCGTTAGTCTTAGACGCGCGCCAGTCAACGGTCCAGTCAAACTGGCCTTCTATGCGATTAACGAGCTTTTTGCCAAAGAGTTTTGCAGCGACTTCGCTTCCCCAACCGCTGTTGCCGCCAGAGTTACCCCGAACATCTAGCACTAACCACGGTGCATCGCGAAGTTTCCCCACGACTTGACCTAGCTCGCTGATCAGAGCCCGCATGTCGTCAACTTGGGTAGGCTCTTGAAGGTGAAAGGTCGGCAGTGAGACGAACCAAACCGGCCCTATCTGATGTAATGCGATCCGAGCCTGCGCTCGCCCTGTAGCTTGATCAATTAGCTCAGCGAATCGATCTTGTGAAATTTGGGACCAGCGCAGCGAATAGTCGAATTCCCGATCATCCACCCGGAAACGACAGGTGCTAGGTTTTTGCGGGTCGTCCTCGATGGCTGTCATCAAAAACACAGAGTTTGTGTTCCGCTCGTGGGGAATATCCGCGTTCCATCGATACGGATCGACCAGCTTTCGAAGCAAAGATTCGGCATCTAAGCCATCGCAAGCCAGTAGTTCTGCGCCTAGTGGTACGTAAGGCTCTCCGTCATTTAGCACAACACGTGTTTTACCTGTAGCGTCCCGTGCTGTAAGAAAGTGTGGCCACACTCGTCGCATTGGCTGATTGAGCCCGAACCAGATGTGACCGTCACGAAAGCCATTGGTGTAAAGACGAACTGCGCGCCAGTAGTCCGCGGCGTGTGTCGCTGTAGCCGCCTGATTAAGCGCCAGCGATCTGCCCTCAGTAAGCCATTTGGAAAATGTCGAATTGCTTGTATCTACAGGCCCCGGATGGTTGTCGCGGAGCGTGGAGTAGATGAAGTCGATATCCATGCGAGCGGCGACAGCCCAGTCAACTTCAGTAACTGGCTGCTGCCTCGGGGTCGGTTCGTCCGCTACTACGTTGACCGCTGCACCAAATCCAGAAAAAACCGCAACGGCGAGAGATGCCGCCCATGCTGAACTACGCGACAGCTTTATGGTGAGACGCACAATCGAACCTCTCCGCTCATCGTCTGAACATCAACACGCCCTTCACCATCACCGATTTGAAATTCCCGGCTACGCCGATCAGCGCGGTTCGTTGGTGCCGCACCTGCAGCGGGTTGAAACAGTGGGCATAAATCAATATTGCCGCTAAAAGTTCGTAATTTAAATTTTGCTGCAGGTAAAGAGGCGAAGTCTATCGTAAGCAGACCGCTCACCGACTCGGCAGCCATCCGTCCGTCTGAATCAAGACCGAGCTTAAGTTTAAAATCTCCAGAGACGGTTTTGAAGCTTGCATCTGCCAGGGCGCCGAGCAAAAACTGTCCGTCGCCTGAGACTGTTTTGACATTGACTAGACCGCTCGCCCCACCGCTCATGTTTACATCGCCGCTGACCGATTTGATCTCAAGACGCTTCGTTTCAGGTTTTGTGACGAGTCTCATGTCTCCGCTGACGCTACGGACGCTGGCTTCCGCTCCCAGCTCCGCGTCGATATCACCGCTAACAGTTGAGAGGCGCTGTTCGCCAAGCACCTGCCTTACGACGAGATCGGCGCTGACCGAAGAGACATTAAGCAAGCTTGGCTGCGGAATTTGAATACTAAGGATTGCCTCTCCGCTTTTCGAATTTCCTGAAAGACGCTTTCGCGGGACTACACGAATGACCGTTTTGCTCCCGCTTGATGTGAATTCCATTCGCTCCACGTCTTTTTGGAGAGTGCCGGTGATTGCGACTTCCGATCGATCCCAGCCGGTTACCGTGATTCGGCCAGAGGTATTGATAATCTCGACGCTACCGCGCGGTTCTGCAGCGCGTCTCTCGTCGACTGCCCGAGTCGTCGCGTTGGCAAAGCCACCAGAGATGGCTATGAAAAGGAAAACAGCAGCGATCGTGCGATGTTGGTATGTCATATCTCACTCCTTGAAGACGGGACTAAATCACTCGGAGGTAGGCTCGTCATGAGTTCTATTTCGTGCTCGTAAGTTTGTTGTCGCAGTTCTAGCAACAGGGGGTTAGACGGGTCGTCGGCTAGCGCGGCTGAAATATCCGCCTCCGCATTTCTGATGATGTCGAGGTTCTGTAACACTCGGGCACGCGTCGCCGGTGCGAGATTCGCGAGTGCGGTGGAGAACATCGGTTGTAACTCAGCTCGGACTTGAAGAAACGCAGAGGAATCGACCGTCGATGGTGCGCGCGTACTGAACGACTGCAGCCAGAAGGTCCCCGTAACGAGAGCAACGGACGCAGCGAGCGCTGTCGGTACCAGCCAGCGCGTTATCGCGGTAGCTTTAGGCTTATGCGTTAATTCGACTGCAATTTGTGGCCATAGGTCACGCCGCAGTGGTACTTCGCGACGCAGCGCATAGAGGTGCGCATCAAGATAACTATCGGGGTGTGGTGCGGATTGATCTTTGGTTGAGGTCATGGTTTTGACTCTCCTGTGCCTAACCGTACGGCGAGCAACTGTCGCGCACGATATAACTGAGCCTTGCAGGTACCCACGGCGATGCCGAGCTGGGTAGCCGCTTCCTCATGCGAGTAGCCATATAGAGCAACCAGCACGAGAGCATCCCGTGCACCCGGCGGTAGCGCCAGAATGGCACGTTCGACATCAAGTGCGGGCGTCCCATCGACGCCGCCTGCCAGCGCTTCGAGTATGGCCGGGTCATCGACAACGCTCTCAGCTCTTGCAGCAAGCCCACGCCGACGTGCAAGCACGGCGTTTACCGCGATGCGGTGCAGCCAAGTGGTCAATCGACTTCTATTCTCGAAAGTGGGCAGCGAACGCCACGCCGACACAAAGGTTTCTTGAACGCAGTCTTCCGCGGTCGCCGCCTGACCGGACAAGCGTAGACAGAGCCCGTACACCCGCGGAGCATGACGACGATATAGCCTTTCGAAAGCCAGCACGTCACCATTGGCCGCCGCAGCCAGATCTTGATGATCGTCAGCTGTTTCGAGCGTTGAGTCCAAGACCTCTCCCGGGGTTTTGTCCGAATCTAAAGGTTAGCGGGCGATACTTGGATGAGGGAGGGCGATGAAAGGTTTATGCAGGGACAAGACTTCTATGAACGTTGTTGATGGTCTGCATGGTTTTCGCGTTGAGGGCAGTCGGTGCTGTCAAAAACCCATTCTCACACTCGCGCCGCTTTCTTTAATCTTTGACTAACCTCTGTATGCGGCAGTGTTCTCTCAGACGAATTCACCTGTCAAAATCACAATATTTACTTACACACTTCCTTACACACCGCTTTGTGACATCTGTAAGTCATTGACGGCCAACAGGGATCGCTGAGTCCAGTCTTCTCATAATCCCTTGGTCCTTGGTTCGAATCCAAGCGGGCCCAGTCTTACAAATCCGTCCGTTTTTCCCCCAGCTCTCGGATCAACTCAATAACCGGCAAAAAGGTTGCCTAAACTAACTTCAACACTGGACCAATCAAAGCGGGCTGGACAACCTTCGATGACGACTATGTCACCAACGGCGTAAGGGTGGGTGTTTCAGGCAAAACCGTTCCGGACGCCCCCGAAGTGATG
>Ga0194125_10007184_pt1 | contig 16140 bp, 6 predicted proteins | sample TA2KigC250mmetaG_FD_148626 | JGI IMG/M metagenome (GOLD analysis project Ga0194125, IMG submission 148626) | Freshwater microbial communities from Lake Tanganyika, Tanzania - TA2015034 Kigoma Deep Cast 250m | ecosystem: Environmental > Aquatic > Freshwater > Lake | place: Tanzania: Lake... | reverse complement strand
CGCGCCATTTGCCGGTCTGAACCTTTCCTGTGAAAAAAGGCGGATCGAGGTAAATCAGATCGACCGACTCGGCAGGCACATCGTGGGTAAGCACGAAGAGGCAATCGCCGTGATAGAAGGTGTTGTAAGGGAGATTCATTAAAGAGTTTGCGATTCTACTTAAAGGGCGGATTTAAATCCGCCCTCCAAGAATGTATAGGACTTTCGACAGACAAGAATGTCTGTCCTACTAAAGTCTAAAGTCCAAAGCCTAAAGCCATCGACAGGCAGGGACGCCTGTCCTCCTACCCGTTCTTGGCTTTGAACTCTTTCATAAAGCCGACGAGGTCTTTGATGGCGTCGAGTGGGACGGCGTTATACATCGAAACGCGGACGCCGCCGACCGACCGATGCCCTTTAAGCCCGATGAACCCTGCGGCTTTGGCTTCCTTGATGAATTTGTCTTCCAATTCTTCATTGGGCAAACGCAGGCAGGCGTTCATCCAGGAACGCGAATCCTTCACTACCGTGCCTTTGTAGTATCCATCAGACGAGTCGATGTAGTCGTAGAGCGTCGCGGCTTTGGCGCGGTTGGCGCGCTCTATGCCTTCCAAGCCGCCCTTATCGACGATCCATTGCATCACCAGGTTCATTATATAGATAGCAAAGGTCGGCGGGGTGTTGTAGAGGCTGTTCTCGGCAACGTGAGTTTTATAGGACAGCATCGTCGGCAGCCCGTCGCGAGCCGACTGCAGGAATTTGTCTTTAATGATGACAAGCGTGACGCCGGAAGGTCCGAGGTTCTTCTGCGCGCCGGCGTAGATCAGCGAGAAAAGTTTGGCGTCGAAGCGATGCGAGAGAATGTCGCTGGACATATCCGCCACTAAAGGCACATCGTCGGTATCCGGGAAGGTAAAAAACTCGGTGCCTTTGATGGTCTCGTTGGAAGTGATATGCACATAGGCGGCGCCGCGGGTCAACTTAAGGTCGCCTTGGCGCGGCAGGCGGATGAACTTGGTCTCCTCGCCGTCGAACGCTAAATTGACCTTGCCGATGATTTTGGCTTCTTTGATGGCTTTCTTCGACCAGTCGCCGACATAGAGATAATCAGCGATCTTACCTTCGACGAGGAAGTTCAGCGGCAGCATCGCAAACTGCAGGCTGGCGCCGCCTTGCAGGAACAGGATATGGTAATCATCGCCCAGTCCGAGTAGTTGCTTGACCAAAGCCACAGTGCGATTGTGTATGGCTTCGTATTCTTTGCCGCGATGGGACATCTCCATCACGTTCATCCCGGCGCCTTGATGGTTGAACCAGTCCTTGTGAATTTGTTCAAGCACTTCAAGCGGCAGCGCCGCCGGACCGGGATTGAAATTCCAAATGCGATTATAGGCTTGCAATTGTGATTCCTTTAGTTTAGTTTTGATTGACGATTTGTATTATTCTGATATTGCCTATTGTAATGGCAAATGAGCCGTGGTTAAATGGCAGACGCTCGCGCCGGCTGCTACAACAGCGCATCTTAAACAAAAGCCGAGCCGGCTAAGACTCCCAGCACCCGACTTATTCTACCTGATAAATAAATATAGCATTTAAAAAACGGAAAAGAGGCCCATTTTGAGCCTGGCTGATGACCTAATGAAAAATTTATCAAATTAATATCCATTTCATTACGATATTACTCCAGCCTTATTTTGCCTCGGCTTTCCTCTCTCAATATCCGCTTGAAACGGGTTACCTCTTCAGTCGGAATCAAGATCTCTAAAACAACCTCGCCGCCATAGTTTCCGCTAATAATACATCCCTGGCAACGCGCCGCAATCTGTTCGACCAGGCCTATTTGGTCGTATGCGCACTTTAAATGCAGCGCAATTTTCTGACGCACAATGCGCAGCTTCAGCCCGGCGAGCGTTCCTGCGGCACAAGCGCCGTAGGCGCGAAGCAGACCGCCGACGCCTAATTTCGTTCCGCCGAACCAGCGGCTGACGACTAACACAACATCGACGACATCGACCTGCTGCAAGCGCTCTAAAATCGGCCGGCCAGCTGTGCCGAACGGTTCACCGGCATCTGAACTTCGTTCGATTATATGAGTTGCGCCGCCGACGCGGAACGCCCAACAGTTATGCGTTGCATCGTGAAAGCGCCGCGCCCGGCGGTTCACCAATTCCAACGACGCCTCTTCGTCAGCAGCATAAGCCGCCCAGCCGATAAAGCGCGATCCGCGCGCCGTCAACCGGTATTCTGACTCACTGGCCGGAATTCGATAGAAAGACATTGATAATGATGATGATGATGATGATGATGATGATGAAACAGAATATCTACATTGTCATTATCAGTGTCGTTATCGTTGGCATTTACCCGGATTTCTTTTTATCGGCGGCTTCCTTATTGGCTTTCGGCGCGGCGTGATTAGGGCGGCCGAATTCAGTGCCTAAGGCTTCAGCGGCGGTAACAATCTGGCCGTTGGGGTCAACCCGTTTCATCTGCCCTACGGCTCTCTCGATTTCCACACAATCGATGTTTCGTCCGTGCAAACAGACCATATAGCCAAACTGCTTCTGCGCGATTAATTCGACTGCCGCGACGCCGTATCGTGTGCCGAGGATGCGGTCGAAGGCATTGGGCGACCCGCCGCGCTGCAAATGCCCAAGCACGACTACGCGGCTCTCGATGCCGGTGCGCTCTTCGACTTGTCTGGCGACAGATTGGCCTATGCCGCCCAAGCGCACATTTTGGTATTGGATGCTGGCTTCAGCTTGGACGATGCGGTCGCCGCCAAGTTGTGCGGCGCCTTCAGCCGCGACAATTATGCTGGAGAGCCGGCCGGTGAGCCGGCGCTGCTTGACTTTGTCGCAGACCTTCTGGATATCGAATGGAATCTCCGGCAGGAGAATAACATCCGCCGCGCCGGCGATGCCGGATTCGAGCGCGATCCAGCCGGCATCGCGACCCATTACTTCGACGACCATCACTCTATGATGCGATTCGGCCGTCGTGTGCAGCCGATCGAGGGCCTCGGTGGCTGTGTCAACCGCGGTCGTGAATCCGAAGGTTAAATCGGTCGCTGAAAGGTCGTTGTCGATAGTCTTGGGAACACCGACCACCGGCACGCCCATCTTAAACAAGTCGCGGGCTATAGAAAGCGAGCCGTCGCCGCCGATGCAGACGATAGCATCCAAGCCCAGCACGCGAATGTTTTCGACGATGAGCGGGCTCATATCCTTCACGACCTCTTTGCCGTTCTCAACTACTAAATGTTTGAACGGGTTGCCGCGGTTAGTTGTGCCGAGAATAGTGCCGCCGCGCGGCAGTATGCCGTGAACATCGTCGACAGTCATATAGCGCAGGTTGCGGGCGTATATCAACCCGTCGAAGCCGTCTTCGATGCCGATGACATCCCACTGGTAGTGCAATTTGGCTGTGCGCACGACGGCGCGGATGACGGCATTCAATCCCGGACAGTCGCCGCCGCCGGTCGATATGCCGATTTTACGAATCATTGAATAATCCTAAAAAAGTGAGAAAGTAAGAAAGTAAGAAAGTTAATATTGGTCATTTCAAGTGGTAAGTTCCATTTTCTAAATTCTAAATTCTATGGGGCGTCCAAAACTTCGCGCATCTTCTTAATCAACTCCGGCGAGTGGAAAGGCTTCGATATGAACGGGGAATCGATAGACTTCGACACTTCGTGATTATTGGCGTCTGGGGTATAACCCGACATATACATCACTTTTAGAGCGGGATATTTTTGCTTTAATTTTTCGGCAAGTTCGACCCCTCCCATCCGCGGCATCACTAAATCGGTTACTAAAATGTCGATTGGACCGCTGTGCTTTTCAGCTGCGGCTAAGCCGGCTAAACCGTCGGTGGCTTGCAGAACCGTGTAGCCGTGGAGGGTTAATATTTTCGCCAGCGACAAGCGAACGGCTTCTTCATCATCGGCTAGAAGGACGGTCTCTGATCCTTTGCGGGATCTGACTGTCATCTTTTTTTCGGCTTTAGTTTTAATTAATTTTCCTTCGCTCGAGGGAAGATATAATTCTACCGTAGCGCCGGCGCCTTGCTCGCTATAAATACTCAAATGTCCGTTCATCTGTTTGACGATGCCGTGAACCGTTGCCAGACCCAGTCCGGTGCCTTTGCCGATTGGTTTAGTCGTGAAGAAAGGCTCGCAGGCGCGCTCGAGGACTTCCTTGCTCATCCCCTCGCCGTTGTCGCTGACGCTCAAGCAGACATAATCGCCCGGTTTAACCTCTGGATGCATTGCGATGTAGGCTTCGTCAAGATAACATCGTTTAGACTCAATAGTCACGACGCCAGTATCGTCTGTCGCATCGGACGAATTCAAGACCAGGTTAATAACCGCCAGTTCGAGTTGGTTGCGGTCGGCTATAACCGGCGGCAATGCGCCGGCCAAATTTAACTTAATCGGAATACGGCGACCTATGAGACGCAGCAGCATCGGTTCAAGTTGGGACAGCATCAGGTTCACATCGACGCGCTGCATATCCAGAGATTGATTGCGGGCAAAGGTCAGCAACTGGCGGGTCAAAGCGGCGCAGCGCGCGGTCGAGGCTTGAATTTGCCTGACTTCGGATTGGTAAATTTCGTCGGGCGGAAGTTGTTCCGCTAAAAGGTCCGAAGAACCGCTGATAGCCATTAAGATATTATTGAAATCGTGGGCAATCCCCCCGGCTAACTGCCCAATGGCTTTCAACTTCTGCGACTGCCTTAACTGGGCTTCTAATTGATTGCGATCGGTGATGTCGCGCAGAATACCTTGTGTGGCTGGTCTGCCTTTATAAGTTAATTGCGTGACGGAAACTTCGACCTCTAGACGCCGGCCGTCTTTAGCCAGAGCGGTGAACTCATAACGCGAAGGCGGTTCCTCGCCGTGCTTTATTATCTCTATACGCTTGGCAATCAGTTCTCGACTTTCCGGCGCGACCAAAGTATTGAAGTCGAAATCCGGCGCGCGAACATCTTCAGACGTAACGTTGAACATTTGCGCGAAACGCCGATTGATAATCTCGAATTTGCCGTCGCATATTAGATAGATGGCGTCGTTGGACTGTTCGATGAGAGTGCGATATTGGGCTTCCGATTCCCACCGCGCTTCTTCGGCTATTTTCAGTTCCGTGATGTCCCGTGAAACCAAGTGGAAGCCGACGACTTTATCGTTCTCGATTATGAGGGTCGCATTTTGCCCGAACCAGACTATTCGACCGGATTTGCTGCGGAAAGGAAATTCGAGATAAGCGCTGGGGGTGCGCGATAGATACTGGCGAATATAGAATCGCTTCACTCTGGCGAGGTATTCCGGCAGAACTAAATCTGTATATTTCTTCTGTTGCAATTCTTCGACGGAGTATCCTGAAATTCGCTCGGTTTGAGCGTTGGCGAATAAGAAATAGCCATTCATATCCGTCGTCATTATGCACTCGGAAGCGCCTTCGACGACTTCGCGGTAGCGGCGCTCCGAAGCCAGCAACTTTTCTTGGGAATGTATTCGTTCAGTTACATCGCGCATAATGCCCAGCACGGCGATTTCGCTTGGCGTGCCGATTGAAACCGTGCTGACTTCGACGAAAACACAGCGTCCGTCTTTGGATTTAAGTTCGAGGGTGTATTGACTAGGAACAGCAGAACCGGCTTTGCGCGCTTGATATCTTTGTTCGATAAGTTCTTTCGAGCGTGAAGTTAAAAAGACATTGTAATCGAAATCTGGCGCTGTCAATTCCTCATAAGTGTAGCCGACGATTTCGCAGAAACGCGGATTGACATATTCGTAGCGCTTTTCACGCAGCAGATAGATGGCGTCGAAGGCGTTCTCCACTAACAGACGATAACGTCGCTCGCTCTCGCGCCGTTCTTGCTCGGCGCGCTTACGGTCGGTTATGTCGAAGATGTAGCCTTGCAGTTCTTTAAGAGCGCCTTCCTCATCGCGCAGCGCGATGCAATTTCCGAGGATGAAAATTTCTTCGCCGTCGCGCCGTCGCATTCGCGATTCATACTCCTGCAGACGCCCTTTTTCCGCCAGTTCGGATATGAACTTCCGGCGGTCGGCTTCGCTGAAGTATAGATTATGCGCGGAGTCACCCGCAGCCTCTTCCACACTGTCATAACCGAAAATACGCGCAAAAGCCGGATTGCATAATTTTATCTTTCCCTCCACGGTCGTTATATAATCGCCGGTTAAATCTTCGTCGAACAGACGACGCAATTCTATTTCGCGCTGGCGGAGTGCGTTTTCGATTCGTTTGCGCGCAGTGATATCTAAAATCGTAAAGATGGCGCCGTAGGCTCGGTCGTTCGGCACGAGGTAACTTGCACGCAACAGGACATCGATGATTTGGCCGTCTTTACACCGTCCACGCGCCTCAACCTCGCCAATACCGCTCTGTTCGATTTGGCTGTATATTTCCGCGCCGACGCGCAGGAATTCATCTTCGTCATAGTATAGAATCGCAGCGCTCTTTTCAATTAGTTCTTCCATCTTATAGCCGAGCATAGATAGGAAGTAGTCGCTAAGCCAGGTGAACTCCCGCTTGTCGTTCACCATTCCGACGCCGATGGGGGCGGCTTTCAGGATGGCTTTGAGCGTTGATTCGCTGTGGCTCAAGGCTTCCTGCGCCGCTTTCCACTCGGTAATGTCCTGGCCGGATGACAATGTGCCGGTTATTCTGCCTTCTTTGTCGCGCAAAGTAGCGTTGTGCCAGAGGATCTGCCGGATTTCGCCGCTGCGGGTAAGGACAGGATTTTCATAGAGCAGTGGGAAATCCTGCTTTGCGGCAAGGCTGTCGAAGAAGGTTTTGGCAACCTGCGGTCGGTTTTCTTCGGGCAGGCATTGGTCGAACCAATTGCGGCCGAGCAATTCCTGTTCATTATCATAGCCGAGCAGTTTGCAGCCGGATTTATTGATGAGGGCTATGTCGCCCCGGCTGTCCAGCCGCACGATTAACTCGCCGGCGACATCGAGATACTGCTGGGCGCGGTCGTGCGCGTAGCGGGCGGCTTGCTCGGCTTGCTTGATTTGTGTAACATCGGCGTTGACGACCACGGCGCCAATGGTCTTGCCCTTGCTATCGCGCAACGGGATGGCTGAGTTCAGGATGAATTTATGTGTCCCATCGAAACTCTCTATTTCGATTTCCTCGTTATAGACAGCTTCGCCGCTTTTAATGGCGCGCGCTGCGGCCCACTGGCCGGCTTCGATGCGCTCGCCGGTCGAAACGCGCCAGGCTTTATACTCGCCGTAACGGTCGATGCCGACATAGCGCGAGCCAGCCCAGATACGGTCGGCAGCCGGATTGCCGTGAATAATCGCGCCGTTCTCATTCAATATCCAGACTCCCACCGGCAGCGCCTCCAGTATTGTGCGCAGCAGTTCTTCGCTGCGGGCGGTCTCTTCCTCGGCTAATTTGCGTTCGGTTATGTCTTGAACAGTGCCGTGTAATTGGACAACCTTTCCCTCATCATTGCGAAGTGGCGTTCCCGATGCCGTCAAGCGCTTATGGCTGCCGTCCGGGAGTTCGATTCGCACATCGGTCATCCAAGGGCTGCCGCGTCTGATGGCTTCGGCAGCGTAGGCTTTAAGCATCATAGAATCTTCCAGAGAATAGAACGTCGCTTCTTCTTCCGCAGTCGGCGGGCCAAGCGCCGGGTCGCGCCCGTAGATTTCATAAACCGTGTCGGACCATTCGATTTGTCCGCTCTCAATGTCATATTCCCAATGTCCAATACGGCCTAACTTTTGCGCTTCTTTTAGTTTTCGCTCGCTCTCCCTTAAGGCGGTTTCCGATTGGCGGCGCAACTCTTCCCGCTCAAAGTTCTCCAGTGCAAAGGTTATATTGCTTTCAATCTCTTGAAATAGTTTTAATTCCTCGACCTGAAAGAAATCAACTTCATCCGAACTCACGCTGAATGTGCCTCGTGCCTGACCTTTGAAGATTATCGGAATGGCAATTCTGGATCTTACGCCGGCCTGTTCGATGAGCGGTTTGAATTCGCTGAGAAGGGGATCGTTCAACAGGTCGTTAGTCACTGCATATTTACCGCTCTCAATAACCGCGTGCGGGGGTAAGTTTTTGCGGTTGTGATATTTTAAGGCGATAGCTTGGAGCGTCGTTTCGGTTTCAGAGCCGGCCGAGGCTGTAACCCGCAATCCGCCGGTCTCATCCATTTCAAGAACCCAGGCCATCTTGAACTGACCGTATTCGATCGCGGCGCGGCATAGCGCCGTCATCAATTCCTGCGGGTTATTAGAGTGGACGATGGCCTGATTGATTTGGCTGAGCAGGGCGTAGAGGCGGGTCATTCGTTGCAGTTGTTTCTCCTGCGCCTTCTTTTCCGTGATGTCGGTTTGGGTGCCCCACAATCTAATAACTTTCCCGTTCTCGATGATGCCTGTGATATTATTAGTGAACAAGTGATATTTACCTTGTTGGTCGATTTCTTGAGATTCATAATTGTTGACTTGCCAAACCTGGTTTGCGATAGCGTCTAAGAAAGGTTGAAAATAGCTCAAACTTAGACGCGGAATGAATTCGCTGACCCGCATTCCAATCATATCGCCGGCGCTTTGATAGCCATACATCCGCGCGCAGGCGTCGTTGCATTCAGCCATATAAGCATTGCTTAAGAAAGCATCGATTAACTCTGCTTCCGACAGGTTCAGCGGCAGGGGTTCTTCAAATTCGTAACGCCATATACCTTCGGCGCTGTTCTGGATGAAGGCTTGGTATCTTTCCTGGGCGGCGCGAATCGAGGCTTCCGCTAAGCGGCGTTCAATTTCAGCCTCTTTGACGATTGTAATGTCGCGGGCGAAGCCGACGATGGCGTCATCGTCGCCGAGGCGGATCTTTTGCAGGGAGAGTTCGATGTCGAGCCAGGATCCGTCGCTGCGCTTCCAGCGGCACTCCGGCATAAAAATAGCATTATGAATTTCAAAACGGCGCTGTAAGTCGGTAAGTCCATAGTGCGGAGCGTCGGTAATATCCGTTAAGGCGATGTTCACTAGTTCGACCGCGTTCATTTGCAGCATCTGCTCCATCATCGGATTGCATTTGAAGATTTTTAGACGCTGCATTTCCATAAGAAAAATCGCGTCGCTGCTCTGATTGACTATCGAGCGGAATAACTCTTCGCTTTCGCGGACGGCGGCTTCGGCGCGCTTGACGACTGTTACATCCTCTACCGTTCCTTCATAATAAAGCGGTTTGCCGTGTTCGTCGCGGACTAAATGGGCGTTTTCACGAATGAAGGTTCGCGTGCCATCTTCCCTGCGCCAGATTGATTCCAAACCGACGACTGCGCCCTCGCTTTCAATTGTGGCTTTGAACTCCGCCCGTCGATATGAAGGCTCAAAACCCTCGGCTTCTAAATTGCGGCTGGCGAGTTCGTCGATAGAGTTCAAACCGAGTATTTTAATCAGCGCGGGATTGGCGGCTAAGATCCGGCCGTCCGGCGTCGTGCGGTAGATACCGATGGGCATATTATCGACTAAGGTGCGATAGCGTTCTTCGCTTTCTACTAACGCGGCTTGGGCGCGGCGCTGTTCGGTGATGTCGGAAATAAAGCCGATTACATTATGAACTGCACCGGAAGCGTTATATAATCCGCCGCCCTGTTCCCATATCCACTTTTCCTTTCCGTCGCGGGCGGCGATGCGGTAATTGATGTTGAACGATTTATGCTGCTCCAAAGCCGTGCGAACTTCGCTTTGGATGCGTTGGATGTCCTCAGTATGGATGAGGCTTCCATAATTCACCATCCTATTGTCAACCATTTCATCGATGGTATAGCCTGTAATGTTATAGCAGCCGGCTGAAACCTGTCGGATGACTCTATCTTTTTCGCCGAAGACGGCACGGTATGCCATTCCGGGCAGATTGGCGAATAGCGTCGCCAACATCTCTTGACTGGCGCGTAATTCATCGCGCTGCTGAAAGAAGTTGACAATCAAGCGCGCTAATTCGCCGAACTCCGTCCGCTGGCGAGTTAGTTTTTCGACTTTTTGCGGATAAGATTGACTTAACGCCTGCGTCAATTTGTTCAACGGCTGCGACACCCATAACAGCAGTAAGCCGGCGATGAATAGAATAACAATAATGCCGAATATAGTGTAAAACAGGATTTGGCGGTTGACGGCTTGGTAGTATTCCTGAATGGTCGTCGAAGTGTAGTTTGCGTGCAAGATGGCTAATTTTTCGCCGTCGAGGGAATAGAAAGCCTTGTCGAAAGCGATTTGTTCATAGGCTGTCGAAGTATGAGCCGTGTGCTTGCCGACCTCATCGCCGACATGCAACTGTAGTTTCGAATTGCAGTGTTCCGCAAACTTGGACAAACTCGCCTCGCTCCATATTCTCCCGACGGCGAAAAATCCTTGAGGCTCGGTAACCCGTTCATTATCGGCGGTCGGCTGGATTGGGGCGATGAATATTTCGATGAGTTGTCCATATCTGACGAGGAATAAATGTGGAAAATAGCCGTCTTGAAAAAGCCGCGGATGTTCTAAGTCGATTATATTTGAATAATCTGAAACTGTATCCGCCAAAGCCTTATGGTGAAATATCAGTTGTCCGACTTTGGAAAACACCCATATTAAGTCCGTCTTATAGTTCGACATCGACTCGACCAGGTTTTGCTGCGCCCAAACGCTGTCGCGCGACCTTGCGTATTCGACCATATCGTCCCAGTAAGTATAGTCGAAGGAATACATTTTAAGTGGGTCGCTCTGCATTTGGACGGATACATCGAGAATTTGGATAAGTTCCTGCTGCCGAATTTTAGCGAGCAATTCGAGATGCTCAAATTCGTTGCGGCGATGTAAGAGAAGGAAGGCGAATATCAATCCGAACAGCAGCGCTAATATTATAGTTATGCGGAACTGGGTATTTTTCATTGGATAGGTTTCTCCCAATTGAAAGCCGCGCCGAAGACAGCCGTGAATGGATGGTTGACGGCGTTGCGCAGTGAAGGCTGGAGCAGATAATTCAAGTTGATATGTGGTTTAATCCAGATTGAACCAATTAAAGTTGTATTGAAAACGGCATCGAAGGTTAGCGAGTGGAGGCCTGAAACAGCGACATCGCTGTAAGCCTGATTGAATTCAGTCGAACACCAGTTTAGCATCATTGCGGTTTCCAGCCAGCCTTCGCCGAACGCTATGGACCAGCCGGCGCCGAAACTGCCAAAATAGGCGCCGCGGTATTCTATTAAATCCAGAGAATTGCTCAAAGACAGGCTGTAGTTTTGCAGAGGATAGAACAAAGTCATATCAGCCTCAATCGTGGAAGGCGCATCGCTTTGGCGGGGATAGTTATACCAATTGAGCGTCGGTTCAAGCGATAGTCCACGGCAATCGAAGCCATAGTTCAGGGACAAATCGAGTTCATCGACCTGTCCGCTGCGTTCACCTGTCAGCGGCAGGTTGCTCCAGAGCGACAAAGCATAGCGTTCGCCGGTTAAGTAGAGCGATGGCTGGGCTGCGGCGCCCGGGCTCCATTCCAGCCCGCGCCAAACATAGCGCGATACTGCATCGACCTCGACGCCCAGACTTGCCCCGGATAAATCTATCTGGGCATAAGAAGGAATCGTCATCCCGCATCGCGGTGCAACGTAAGATGAAAATACACCCCCCTTCATCCCCCCGCAAGCGGGGGGAGAAAGCGCGTCTATTTTCTGAGGAATACTAAGTAAGAAGGCGGCTGCGGTGATATGTTTTACAAATTGAGTAAGCGCGGTTGATTTCATTCAACGCTCGAGGCTGGCGTTTTTTTGTTTGACTTTTGAATATGGAGATACATAAAGCGCGCCCGATGTTGTCTATCCATAACCCGTAATAATATAAGATAATTTCACGACAAAATATACTTTTATAAGATTAATTGCCGACAAAGAGATTAATTTTCTTATTCGACTTCGATTTAGATGAACATAGTATTATACGCGTCCATAAAGTCCATAATGTCATTAACGGAATAATTTTTGCACTTTCAATCGCGCAATGAATGTTCAGACCGTTTCAAACCTTAGAATTAGACGAGGTCATTATGAAAAGGGCAGCCTTTATTATCACTTCCACAATTCTGCTTCTTTCGTTTCTTGCGGCTTGCAAGAAAGAAACCTCCCCTCAAGCGCCGCTGGAGTCAGAACCATATTTCGTGCAAATCGAAGGCCGGGCGAGCGCAATTTCTGCACGTGAAGGCCAGATTCAAGCGCTGGCTTTCGATGTCCGCACGATTTACGAAGACCATTCCATCGCCGTTTCTAAGCCGGTCGCATTGAAGATCATCGCCGGACCCGGTGAGATTGCTCCGAGCGTCGGTTTGACCGACCGCGAAGGTATTTTGAAAGCGCTCTTTTTTGTCGCTCTGCCTTATGGCGATTCGACCGCGACTATTCGCGCTGTCGGCGAGACCGACTCGGCTGAATTCGCCATCGGTTTGCACGGCGCGCCGACGCCGGCAAACATCCAACTGACCGCTAATCCCGCAATTTTGCAAACCCATTACACCGAGCGCCGCAGCGCTGAATTGCGCGCTTTGGTGACTGACCGCCGCGGCCGTCCGATGCCGAACATCCAAGTCGGCTTCAATGTCCTTGTAGGAGCGGTCGGTTTAGGTCCGGTCATAGCCCAGACCGACGCGCAGGGTATCGCGTCAAATCAGTTGACTGCCAACGGCATTTGGTTTGGCGATGCGGTCATCGCTGCCGTTGGTTTGCAGCATTTCGAGGCGCCATTGGCTGGCGGCAGCGGAACGCCTGCCGAAAGGACGGTCGTCGCCGGCGCCGACCAAACGCCGCTCATCGACACCTTGGTCGTGCCGGTGCGGCAAATCGGCTCAGTCAATCTGGCTTTTTTCTTCCACGATACGACGCTTTATACCAATTCCGAAATCGACCGCATCTTCATTCGAGCGCGGCTCTCCGACAGCGATAATAATTCCATCGGTGGCCGGACAATCGAGTTCAGCGCGCCGGGCAGCCTGCTGACTGTAACGCCGGCGGCAATCACCGACCCCTTCGGCGTAGCAGTGGCTGAACTGGGGCTGACCGGTGCGGCTGGACGGGGAGTCGTGCGCGCTCGTTATAACGCATTAGGATTAGAAGACAGCCTGTCGGTTACGGTGATGGCGATGAATGTGCGGCGGGTGGAATTGGATTTGGAGAATCGCTTTCCAACTCGCTGGGTGGACTCGAGTTATCAAGCCACAGTGCGGGTGTTTGGACCCGGCGATGAACCGCTGTTTCACATCCCGACGCAATTGGCGTCCAACCTTACCGGCGCGACAACTATCGTCCTCACGGATGTCAACGGTATTGCCAGACACACTTACATACCGACATACGGCGGCAATGAAAACCTGCGCGCCGCAGCGGTGAATTTCAATGTCGTCAGCCCGCCTTTGTCGTTCTTTGTCTATAAACTGCCTATGCAGATTTCGGGCAGCCTGATGCCCATTCAGGAAGGTTATTATGTCTATCGCTACGGCTTCGGCATCCTCGATGCCCGCAACATCGGCGTGCCGGACGAGAGGGTGAGATTTAGCATTACTCTGGGCGGACTCAACCATAACGAAGTCATAACCGACGCGCAAGGCCGCGGCGAAGTTAAAATTGCCAGACCGTATGGCTTTGGCGTGGCTGAATTTGTTATTGAATGGCGTCAAAATACGGGCCGGACGACAATCGAATTTCCACAGCCGCAAATTAGAAATATGTCTATCAGCGGTTTGCCGTCGGTTCTTTCCGCCCGCGGCACCGGCGCAGTGGACACTTCCGCGGTTATAACCGCCGCTCTAATCGACGAATACGGCGATACGGCGCGCTATGCGCCGCCGCCGCATCCGCTCTATTTCAGTCTCATCCGAGAACCGCCTCCCCCCGAAGGCTGTTCGATCAATGGACGGAGCGCTGATTCGCTGCTCTTCGTGAACGGAGTCGGGCAGGCGACCTTCTATTCAGGTTCCCTACTTGGCGGGAAATTGGTGCGGGCTTATACTTTCCGGGATGACGCCCGCCGGGATACCTTATCCGTAACCTTAAGCGCTATCGCCGTGGTCGCCGGTCCTCCGGCGATGCTGGACATCGACTATACTTCCGATGGGGACGACGCCGGCGGCGGCGCTTGGGTGATAGTAGTCTCAACGCGGGTGATGGACCGTTTGCGCAATCCGGTGCGCGATGGTATCCCGGTCGTATGGACAGTCGAACCGCGGAATGCGAATATAATGCCCGGCCGCACAGGCAATGTGGTCCGAAATTATGGTCCCACACCCGGAACAGCCTACGGCGAATTGTTCTATCAGAGCGTTTATTCGGGCGACACGATAACCTTGACAGCGACCGTTGAATCGCCGTTGGGGCGGGCGGTAAGTTCACGCGAATTAGTTCTGCCGCTGCAGGACGGCGAACTGCAATTGAACGTTGACCCGCAAAACTATATGTTTGACCGCAACAATCCGAATGAGGTTGCTACCATACGCATTTGGGCGACTTTGCGCGACGGACATCAGATACCTATCAACAATATGCCCGTTCTGTTCACCGCCAGCCGCGGACGGCTTTATTGGTATAATCAATTAACGCGCCAATATATCGATTTCGGCAACGAACCGGCGCGCCGCTGGACCGGCCGCGTCGACGGCATTAGCAACGAAGCCGCCGGCACAGCAACGGTCTTTCTGCGCGGAACTTATGATGAGATTTTTCCGGATATGCCTTTGGAGGTCAATATTCAGATTAATGCCCGCGTCGAAGGCTATGATGTGCAAGCCGACCCGGCGTTCATATTTATGACCCGACGTTGACAGTCTCACAACGGAAGAGACGGATGATGATATGGATATCCAACACCAATCTGTTTAATCCATCTCCGGCTTGTTGTCGAAATTATCTTAAGATAATGAGTTGTTGTCGATTGCATCTCCCCTCCGCGTTCGAGCAGGGGTAGGCATAGTATTTATGAAAATGCGAAGTTATTTCCGACGCCATGGTAAGCCATTTCGACATCAAGCCTAAAAGAGATTTAGAATAAATTAGAAATTCATACAAAATAAAAAGCGGACGCCCAATCCGCTTTTTTTTATCATTATTGTCTTAATATGTATAAGCAAATACTGCGCTCGAAAAAGACTTATCGATAAATCCAATATATATTGGATATTTCTCAAATTCTATATTATATTGATAAGCAATGCCAACTAACCACAACGTTCAGGTCGTTATTCCGTATAATTATCTACACAAACTAATGTTATGTTATAGCAATAATGATATGTGTCATACGACGTAGTGAAGCATCTCGTCTGGATAAACGGGGACGAGATCATTCACTTCGTTCAGGATGACGACATTTTTACTGTAACATAATAATAATATCTTTGCATAAAAAGGAGCTCTTATGCTACGCATAAGTCAAAGAATTTTAACGCTTATAGCGCTGTCGGCGGCGCTAATCGGATTGCCAGCGAATTCCATCGCCGGACGCATCAGCGGCTCAATCTTTGACCCTCAGGGGCAATTATTGCGTGAAGCGATGCGCGTTGAAATCTCGCAAAATATGAACGCTTGGACTTCGACCATCACGCTTACCGGTCGATACCAAATCGACGCCGATATGGGCGGTTATGTCGTGCGCTGCCAGCCGGTAGATCCCGGCTCGTGGTATCTCACGCTATACTATCCCAATGTATTGAGCGAAGATGACGCTGAGTGGGTCTGGATTCCCGACCAGGGCGAAACAGCGAACATCAACTTTAATATGATTCGCGGCGGTAAGTTCAGCGGCGCCATCACACCGGCGGAAGGCGGTCAATTCAATCCCTTCAGCATTATGGTGTTGTGTTACAATGATCCCGATGATATTTGGAATGCAACCGGACGATTTGTCGTTGCTGATCCGAATCAATACTCTTCACCGATATTGCCGCCAGGTGGGTATTTAGTCCGCTACTATCCTATACCGCCCGACCCGCATGTCCCGCTGTTCTATCCCGACACGCCTTATCCAAATCAAGCGGAGCCGGTGCAGGTCGAGCCTGGGGCGATTACGGAAGATATAGATATACAGCTGCCTTTGGGCGGCAGTGTATCCGGAACTGTGCGCGGCAACGGCGAGCCGATGCAGCGGAGTGTTATTATGGCTTGGCT